>Ga0310690_10000097_pt1 | contig 196415 bp, 124 predicted proteins | sample AusTroGonzalo_MG_2_FD_207661 | JGI IMG/M metagenome (GOLD analysis project Ga0310690, IMG submission 207661) | Bovine rumen microbial communities from tropical cattle in Woodstock, Queensland, Australia - Gonzalo_04 (v2) (version 2) | ecosystem: Host-associated > Mammals > Digestive system >... | reverse complement strand
TCCTCAGTCCTCCTTGTTTGATTTCCTCGGCATTCTCAATGTAATAGTTGTAGCCACCTTTGCGCTCACACATAATCACAAGTCCAAACATTTCCTCCACCTCATGAATCCAAGTATGGAAGGTTCGCTTGGGAATTTCGAGCCCCTCGCTCATATCATTTTCGAGCCACAGCTCGTTGATTCTCTCAAACGAGATAAATTTGTGCCTATAGATGGTATCGACCAGCCAGACGTATTTGTTTAGGAGGTTTTGGGACATAGTTTCTTCACTTTTGTTTGAACTTGTGCAGTAATTACACAGGTTGCTTCTTGTGTTTAATTCCGTTGTCGGTTTGGTATATGACGATTTGGTTTTCCATAAGTATTGAATTATGCTGCAAAGATAGTAAAAACTTGTGCAACAATACAGCATAGCTTGTGATTATTTTTGCTACGTCTTTTAAAAGAAACTCTATGATTGGATTTGAAGAACAATTGGAACTTATCAATCTGAAAGAGCGGATTGCCAACAACAGTACAATGAGCAACCGTATAGCAAGCCTATTGGGGCAAAACAAAGGATGGAACGAGTTGGGAGAAGAGTGGCATCTTAATGCTTTTGAAATCCGCGGCCTAAAAAACATGGCTCTTTGCGAACTGTGTTATTCCAAAAAAGAGTTTTCTATCATGAGGAAGGAGCTTTATTCGAAAACGAAAGAAGAAATACTGAAAAACGCCCGAAAACCTCTTGCTGTTATCGTCAGCACAAAAACAAATGTCGAAATCCGTATCAAATCTCCAAAACCGCTATTGTTAATCACCTCGTTGAAAAGCAAATTGGCGGAATATACCAGTACTGGGGATGGGAAAGTGGAAACCTTGCAAATCAAACACGACACAAATGCACCGATTTTTATTATGGGTGAGATAGTGGAGCTTGAGTGTGTGGGGCAAAGATTGAATGAATGTTGTTTCAGACATCTCTCTTCCAAACTAAAAAGGATTGATTTAACAGGCAATCAAATAACCGTCGAAGATGCCTCCAAGATAGTGTCACAATTGCCGCCGTTCAGCAAACAAGACCTTTTCGACGAAGAACCAATACTATGTCTGTCCTTAAACATTCCCCATGAGGTTTACACCCTTGCCAGATTAAAACAATGGAAAATAATCAATTCAAAACTATAAACAATGGACCAAGACGAATTCAGAAGCATTGAAGAAGCCATTTTAAACTACACGGGCGAACCCGAGCATTATCGCTTGTGGCAATTGCCGAAAGATACACAAGAGCAAATACATGATATGTTGCTCCAACGTCGCTGGCTGATTAATCAGTGGTTTTTGGAGCATATTGCTCCAAGCGACTTCAAACGACTTGAAGAAGAGAGCAACCAACTCCTTAACCTGACTCAAGAGATGTATCGAAAGGCAGCCCAAACCTATCGTACAATACTACAACATCCCGACGTTTTTCCGCCTGATGACATAATGATTGAAGGCGGATTGAAATGCAAATGCGAAAATGAGGACGATCTCATTCCCGACCCCGACCATCATTTAGGCACCGACCTTAGTGCAAAAATAATAAGCATTATCCAGCAAACAGAGGAAGCTGTTGGTTTGGAGTATTTTGAAGATTTTTTGGAATATGTAGACTCAAACCATCGTGCAGATATGACGGACGAAGAGCTTGGTTTCATAAACGTTTTGGACGACGGATCCTCTTGGGCTGAAAATTGGCTAAACATCAGCGTTTGCCACGCAGTTCACGCTCTGTGTACACACCAACACTTCAGCATCCCCGATATATTACGGATAAAGCGGTTTTATTTGAAGATTGAGTTGAAACGAAGGACAACACTGGATCTTTAGCTTTTCATTGGTCAGATTAGATTTGCATCTTTTGTGTTCCGAGATGCAAAAATACAAAACAGGAGTGCCATATTGTGACACTCCCGCTGTAATAGAATTTTTTCTTCTTATAGTTCTTTATTTAGTTCTTTATTTATGACTTTATGCCACCAATCCCATTGATAACCAGTAGATGGATGATACACAGCTATACAGCGGGTTTCTTTTTCGTTCTTTAATTGATAATATCCATTTTTTATAGGCCAACCATCAACATCAAGAGGTTCTCCCCATTTCCAATTATCCTCTGGCAAATTTTCAAACAACCTACCCACCCCCCAGACGATGATTAATTCTGGCCGTAAATCATCAAGTACTTCAAAAAATGCATCCTCTGCATTTCTATAGTCTATAGCGTAACCTGATTCTCTAGCTCCCGACATTGGGACTTGAAGATAATTATAGAAAGCTATGGAGTCCCATATTTCCCGACTCTCCTCAGGGCTGGTCACTTTACCTACGAGTGAGCGTTCGAATTTTAAATAAGTATTAGTCCATCCGCCGTTATTATTGCGATGTTCTCCTTTTCTGATAGCAAGATAGTCTGTTACAATCGTATCGGTCAATGTATATACCGCATCCCCCTCTGAACAGTAAAAACTCTCTCCAAGGGCTAGTATCTTTTTCCCGAAGATACCACCTGTTTCATAGTTTTTCCCTTTCCATGGTTTAAAGTTAACATGTTCCATATCGCAAGTTTTTTTTAATTTATTCGTTGAATATCCAATTTTCCAGAATTGAAAGCACAGGCCTTCTGCAGGTCAATGCCATATTTAACCATAAAGGCATTTTGGATAAGAGCCTTCCCCTCTTTCGTACTCTCAGGAGAGCAGAATGAATTGTAGGCGACTTCGACAGACATTCCTTTCTCTAAGCGAACACCATTTACGTTTTGAGTGTTCTTGATTGTTACTTTGTACAACATAATGAATTAATTTTTAGGTAATTATACTTTCTAATTCTATAAGCTCAATCCCTCTAATCCTGCATTCAGTATCATAGTTGCAAATTCGATACCTGTGATTAGACGAACACCTGCTTCGTCAGCTTCATTCATTGCTTTCAGGCTATAATGCTCGCATGACGAAATTACCCACATTTGCGTATGATAATCGTCATAAGTATGATTAGTCTTATAGGCTTTGATTTGCTGAATAGCCCATTCGTCTGTTACACCTTTATGCTTTTTTACTTGAACCATGATGGCAGTCTTGATGTTCTCAAAGTATCCTATCACATCAGCATCACCTTCACCTTTGTCAGGAGCATTCTTACTTGGGATTTCAGTCCTTGCTCCTACCGATTTCAAATACCACTCGACAAGATTCTCGAAACTGTCTGCACTCGTTAGATTCTCAATTAATGTCAAAAGTTTTGGAGCCGTTTCCTCGATGATTATCTCCTTCAAATTGACGGGCTTATGTTCTTCATACGCTTTCTTGGCATTCTCTATAGAATCCTTCAGGTCAGAAATATCCGCATTGGTCTGTCGGATTTTCATTCTTGAAATCAGCTTCTGATCGGCAAACCCCATCCGAGGTATGTTATATAGAATTGGCTTCACCTTTCTATAGAAACCCAAATCTAATGGCTGACCGTCTTCATTGTAATAATAACCGTTTTCTTGTCGAATAGCTTGCTTTCCATTCCAATCAACAAATACAGAGGAGTCTATGGATTCATTTGAAAAGATAACGTCGTCTTCAATTTCAAATAGACTAAACTCTTGGCTTGTGGGAACAAGAACAATGTCTCCCTTCTTCATCTCCATTATAAAACGCCACAGGTTCCATCTGTTTTTAGGCAACCCCCATCCTTCAGCTTGCATCGCACTTTCTATGGTCGTTTCTCCTTCTGTCTGCACTTGTTTTACAAATGCATCTGAAGAGAAATCACTCCAACCTATAGATAAGAAATGGTGGGTGAACAATAGAGAATGAGCGAACCCCAAAGCATTATCTCCACCTGTAATCCTGTGTAACCAGTACTGCATAATGGTAAATTATGATTATTAAGTATTTATTCTTCCACGACAAGTTTTTCAAGGTTTTCTGTGTTGCGAAGATACGAACTTTTTTCGATACAGAACTGTTCTTGTTTTATCGTTTCAAGTTTCGATAATGTGCTTTTTATCTCTCTGGAAATATACTGGTTGCTGATTTCACTATTGTACTGGTGAAATAGGGGCTTGGTTTTATCGAAAGTATCATTCATGCTGCAAAAGATTTAAGTGTTGCGGGTATGATCCGTTACAATATGGTGGCTGATTGAGTAAGACACCATTGGCATTTATTTCGCAAAGCTGATATTTGGGACTTCATTTTCATAATCATCCGTTTTCGCCGCAAAGAAAAAGCAATCCTATGCCAAATCACAGCATAAGTTTCAGCAACACGCAAAAAAGCGTGTTCATGATGGATTTTTAGTTCGAAAAAGCAATGTGTAAAATTTGCACATTCCATCTTGGAAAATATTCTTATTTTTGCACAAAATATCAAGCAATGGATTACGAGGAAAACGATAATCAGGTCAGCATGGCTTCCGAACCATCCGCAGCATTGTATTACGGCTCAAGCACAAGGCTAAGGGAAAGCGGAATCATCCCAGAATTGGCACAGCTTGACAAAACAGACACTCTTTGGATTATCCGTTTTTTGCAAAGGCATCTTGAACTGATGAGGACCCAAGAGGTTAAGAGACAAGAAACAGATATTGATCCTTTGTATGGTTTGCAGTATTTGAGAAGCATACATGAAGGAATGCCAAGTTATGAAGAGCTTCGTTCAGAGTATTTACAAGAAAAATACGGCATCTAAATGAAAGTATTCATCGACACGAATATATTCGCCGAATACATTTTCGACAGAAAACAAAGCTCGACTGTTCAAAAGTTATTCCAAGCCATCAAGGAAGGGGAGTTTGAAGCCGTTACCTCTACAGCTTCCATTTACACCATTACCTACATTTCTGAGCAAATGCTTAAACGGAAAGGGATCCATCGCCCAGAATTGACGGAGCAGGTTCGTAGAATCATTGACAGCCTGTTGCGGTTGGTTCACATCGGAAATATGGAACACACAGACATGATGGATGCCGCAAATGATTCTTCCTTTTCTGATATCGAAGATGCATTCCAATACCATTGCGCATTGAGAAACCAATGCAATTTCCTGATTACAATCAATATCAAGGATTTCAGCAAAGCAAATTCCGATTTATTGAAAGTCATTACTCCGAATGACTTTGCAGATCGGTATTTGATTTAATAAAGAGCCTTTCAATAACGTGTAAAAAATGCACGTTATTCTCACGAGGAAGTTCTCCTTCTTCAAACACATTGATAATGTGTCTTCCAGCATTCGCGTCTTTTCTTTCATACAGCAATGACATTTAGCTAGTTGTTAGCCACACGGTCTCGTTTTCCAACCGGACATCGATATTACCCACTTACCCGTTTACCCATTTATGACAAGAAGGTTTTCGACTTTTTACATCCGACAGGAAAAACTATAAAATTATAAAATTATTATTATAATAATTATTATAATAATAAAATTTCTTGTTTCAAGTTTTCCAAAACATTCCTGTACATAATGGGTAAGTGGGTAACTGGGTAAATTGGCGACATCAAGCTGGCCCTCGACCGTTTACCGCCTGGCGGGCAGTCGTTCAGTAAACGGCGGTCTGCCGTTTACCGCCTGGCTTCCATGAGACCAGCAGCAGGGCTTCGAAAAAGGCGAACAATGAAGCACCGGCTTGGGTCTCAAGGGTGTCCTCAGGAAACATGGAGAGCAGCATGATGCAAAGGAAAACGGTGTACAAATAAGTATGTCGCTGTTTGGAGGAGAAGTAGGGATAAAGCAGCACGACGAGGAAGAAGGCCAGTCCCATCAGACCGAAGGCCACCGCGATAGTCAGATACTGATTGTGAGCGCGGAAGCGGAACTCCTCGCTCAGCGGGGAATGAATCTCGTCGTAGGCCCGACTAAAGGCCTGCGGCACATCACCTGTGCCTATCCCAAACCAAGGATGCTGACGAATAAGATGAAAAGCAGCCCGTGTATATTCGATACGTTGGGAGAGCGAGCCTCCGTTGGGGTTGTTGTAACGTCGGTAGAGGTTGTATTCAAACAAAGTGGACGACAATCGCGCCCTAAGTCCAGGATGCTTCCAGTTGTTAAAGTTGGCCACACCTTGTTCTATATTACGGATGTCCTCATCGGTAAGGGACAATACACCTCCGGCATCTTTACGCAAGTCCTTCGAGGTGAGATAACGCGCCAATGTAGCTTCTAAGTTCTCTCCGTTCAAGGTCTCGCCCTCAAAAGGCAGCTCGCTACGCTGCGACCAGGTCTCCTGCAACTCCTTACGGCAATAATAGAGACCCACATACCGTCCGTCCTCAATGGGATTGTGTATCGTATCGTGCCAATAGTCGTTGCCCAAGGCGGTCTTTTTCTCCAAAGTATTGAAATCGACAGACTTGATCTCCATCATGGGTTTCACCCAATGCACCGAAAGGATGATGCCAATCACCAACAGCGCCACAGCAGAGACACCGATACCAATACGCCAACCCCTACCCTGCTGCCAGCGAAGAAACGCATAGAGAAGCGAAACCGCAACGACAGCTGCCAGAACAACATAACCTGAAAGTGACTCGAAGATATAAATTTGCCAGACAAACCAAAAGGCCATGAAGTACTGGAGATAGCTGTTGAGGGCAAAACGGGTGCTAAAAGCTGGCACGGGGAATCGCGCTTTAGACCCTTCGATGTTTCGACTGTGTTCAGGAATCTTTGTAGTAGCGATATACCAAAAGATGATGGCGATGCAGAAAACGATATTGAGGCAGAAGCGGATGTGGCTTATGAAGTGGGAAATCTCGCGAATGTCTTCATAATCGTGCCGCCAATAGGCCAAACCGCTGAAGATGGTGGCGACGAAGACTGAAAGCACATAGACGAACATCACCTGATCGAAACGCTTGCGCTCCAACGTCGGCATCGACGACAGGATGAAAGGCAACACGAGGATGGGCAACTTGACACGCAGGTCTTTCAAGGCATAGTGGAAATCAGAGGTGTAGATCAAGCCGACGACGTGCATTAAGTAGAAGGCTACCAATAGGACTGCAGGCTTGTTGTGCCAAAAACGGGAAAGTTTGTTGTGGATTGATTTTGTGCAAAAACAATCCACAATCCATACGATAACCAGCCAAAACTGGGAAAGGCTCATCAGAAAAGGTGAGAGGGTGAGACCCACCGCCATCATCATCAGACCCAAAACATAGGCTTGCGTCAGAGTAAACCGTATGGGCATCTTCGGAGCCATCACTTACCGCTCAGGATGCTGTGGTACTCGTCCTTGCCGTTGCTGTTGAGCAGGATTTCAAAGGCGCGTTGCAAATCGGGGTCATTCTGCAAGGCAGCAATGATGCGGCCTTTCTGGTAGTAATAGCGGCTGGCAATCTCAGAGCGCAGCAGCTCCTCAATATCCTTGCGGTTGCTGACGAGGTCGTTAGCCTTTTCGGCAGCAAGGTTTTTCTCCAGCTGCTCAATCTGAGGCTGAATCTTGTCCAGATAGCCTTCCTCCTTAGCGATCTTCTTCAATCTCTCAATGGCTTTCTCACTTTCGGTGGTATAGCTGAAGCCCTTGTCCTTGACAAAATTCACAAAATCCTGATAAGTAGCCTCGTCTATTTGGAAACGGTCGGCGGAGTCAATGGTGGAATGCTCGCTGTGGTACTTGGTGGCATAGTCGAAGATGAAGTTCTTTCCGTAGAGATAAGCCGTCACGATGGCGTACGGGTCACGAGTGACTTTCACATCGGGAGTGATACCGTGTCCTTCGTAAACGGTGCGTCCGTGCATCGTGGTGAAGGGCTTGCCGAGCGAATCGTTCTTCGCTTGGGTGGTGTCTTTCTTGTGCGAGTAGTCAATCTCCTGGATACAGCGTCCACTGGGGATGTAGTAATGGGCTACCGTCACCTTCATCTGTGTGTTGTAACTCAGCGGCAGGATGTTCTGCACCAGACCTTTGCCGAAAGTGCGCTCACCGATGACGACACCCCTGTCGTAGTCCTGCAAGGCTCCAGCCACAATCTCACTGGCTGAGGCACTGTTGCCGTCAACAAGGATAGCAAGGGGGATTTCCAAGTCTATAGGGTCGTTCAAGGTGGGGTGTACGCTGTTGGCGGTAGCCGCCTTACCTTTCATCGAGACAACGGGCTGGTTCTTGGGGATGAAGAGATTGACGATGTCGACGGCCTCGTTCATCAAACCACCTCCATTGCCGCGAAGGTCAAGAATGAAACCTTTCAGCTGTTGGTCCTTGCGCATCTCCATGAATTTCTCTTTCAGCTCTTTGCCCGCATCACGGGTGAAGCCGCTCAGCGAGAGATAGGCTACGCCGTTGTCGAACACCTTATAATAAGGGATGTTGTCGATCTTCACCTTCTCGCGCTTGAGGGTCACTTCTATGGGCTTTTCTTGGCCATAACGCTTAATTTTCAGCTTGGCTTCTGTGCCAGGCTGACCTTTCAGCAGCTCGCTGACCTCTTGGGTGTTTTTCTTGCGGCAGTCTACGCCATTCACTTCGAGAAGGATGTCACCAGCAGTAAGACCTGCCTTCTGTGCCGGCCAGCCATAATAGGGTTCTGAGATGCGGGTATATTCGCCATCATATTGAATCAAGGCTCCGATGCCACCGTATTCACCCGTCGTCATAAAGCGGGCATTCTCGATGTCGGATTCGGGGATGAAGACCGTATAGGGGTCTAGACCGCTCAGCATCGCTTTGATAGCAGTCTCGTTCAACTCGCCAGGGTTGATTTCATCCACGTAATTCAGGTTAAGCTCGCGTAACAGGCTGTTGTAGATATCGAGGCTCTTGGCGATTTCGAAGTTGTTCTGTTTCTCTTGAGCCACCAAAGCAAAAGGAAGCAGCAAGGCAAGAATTAAGGATAAAAAGGTATTTTTCATTTCAGATTTCATATTTCGTCATTTTGTCAACAATTCATCTATCAACAACCCTCACGGCACCGGGTCATAACCGCTACCACCCCAGGGATTGCACGAGAGGATGCGCTTGAAGGTAAGCCAGCCACCTTTGAAAAAGCCGTATTTCCGAATAGCCTCAATGCCGTAGTTGGAGCAAGTAGGCGTATAGCGGCAACTATTGCCCAACCAAGGCGACAACGTGACCTGATAGATCCTAATGAGCAGAATCAGGAAGTCGGCAGGCAGTCGTTTAATGCTCCGAATAACGTTTGACCAGTTCATGGATGACTTTTTTCGTCTTGGTGAACATCTCGTCGTAGCTGTGGATCAGCGTAGCCGTATAGACTAACGCTACATCCACAGAAATATTATCTCTTTCGCAGATTTCAACGAGGGGCAACTTGTTCTTGCGCCAGCTCTCGCGAATGAGCCGCTTGACGCGGTTGCGCTTAAAGGCGTGATGAAAGCGTTTCTTCGAAACCGAGAGGAGCACACGACAAGTTGCAGGACGACTTTCGTCCTTATGAAAGAGATAGACCACACGATAAGGATAAATCGAAATACCTTTGCCCTTGGCAAAGAGCAGCTCAATGTCATTTTCTTTGCAGATGCGTTCGTATTTCGGGAGGCCTTCCTTCGCAGCCATAACGACTTATCTCTTCTTGCTCTTCTTCTGCTCGGCAGCAAGGTATTGCTCGATAGCCATCGTCATCGAAGGTGCCGTCTCCGACGGAGCCTTAACGTTGAGTTCGAAACCGGCTTCCGTAATAGCGTGACAGGTAGCCTCACCGAAACCGCCAATGGCCACTTCCTCTTGTTTGAACTCAGGGAAATTCTCCTTCAGCGAATGGATACCCGCCGGACTGAAGAACACCAGCATCTCATAATCTGCAATCTTGATATGCTTCACGTCAGCAGGCACGGTGCGGAACATCACAGCCTTAGTGAAGTTGAGCTTGGCAGCAGTAAGTTGTTCGGTGGTCGAGTCGGAACTGATGTCGGAGCAGCAATAGAGATACTTCTCGTCCTTGTGCTTCTTCATGATTTCGATGAGGTCATCCAAGGTTTGGTTACCATAGAACACTTTACGTTTGCGGTACTGCACATAGCGTTGCAGATAAAAGGCAGTCGACTCGTTAATGCAGAAATACTTGAGAGTTTCAGGCACATTGTAGCGCATCTCCTTGGCGACGCGGAAGAAATGATCCACCGCATTACGGCTCGTCAGGATAATGCCTGTGTATTCCGGCAATTTGATATGGTTTTGGCGCAATTCGCTCGCCGAGACCTCGTCAAGTTTGATAAATTTCTCGAAGGTGAAACTGACACCGTATTTCTTCATCATGTCAGCATACGGGGTCTTTGCAATGTCGGCTGGTTGGGGCTGTGAAACCAAAATATGCTTAATCTTCATGCGCTTTTGTCACTTTAATACACCATTAAATCGTTATTCTTCAAAAACCTTGCCAGCTTAACTCTTTAAAGCACAGAACCTTGACTAAAAAACCGAACACCTGCCGTGAGGAGCAATGCTGTTGGGATGATTTCGAGGCTGCAAAAATACAAAAAAATAAAAAACGATGACATCTTTATTGCAACTCTAGTCTCCAAAATTTCCAAAACAAACCGAATCAACGCCGACAAGCCAATGATGCCGATGCCCACCCACACAAAGAGCGAATAGGGATTGTACAATAGCAAAAGCAACACTGGAACCATAGCGATAAAACTGAAAATCGACACCGAAATTTGCACCGTCACCTGTCGGTTGACAGCATCTCGGGTATCAAAAATCCAGTTCATATAATACAGGAACAGAAAACGCAACAACACCCATAAGGCCACAATTCCCAAGCTAAAGAAAAACATTCCCGTGGTATTGTACTGCATCGCATCGCGCGTAAGCACCACAAAGCTCTTCTGAACAAACAAAGCCATTACCAGAATATAGGCCAACATAAAGGTAAATCCCAAAAAACTTCCTATTGGGCTCCACTCACGCAACAGTTGGTTGGTGTGGGCCACGCCTCCCGGCACCGAAAGGATTTGACGGAACTGTCGGGGAAACAGTTGCTTGTTCATTACAATAAGAAGAAGCAGCAAACCCAACACGACAATATTCCAACCCATAAAGATATCGTAAGTGATGCGAGGCAGGGGATTGACCGTACCACCAAAAGTAGTGACGAAACTCTCCGTCACCGGGTCACACAAGGTGGTATCCGCTACTGCAACTGTATCAACCACTTGCTTCGCCACACCGGAATGATAGGATATGAATGGGTACTGGGGCATAAGACGCTTCGTTTTCAGGGTGCAAAAATACAGGATATTTCAAGAATATGGTCATGTTGAATACGTTTTTATTATTTTTGCTACCTTTGCGTTTCCAAACAGCAATGAAATGATCAAAAACATCTATAAATTCGGCGGTGCTTCGGTGAAAGACGCAGAAGCTGTGCGTAACCTGGCCGACATCGTCAACCAACACAAGAGTGAAGACATTCTTCTGATTGTCTCAGCTATGGGCAAGACCACCAATATGTTGGAAAAGGTACTCGCCAACTTCCGTGCACATGAAGGCAATCTCGGAATGGACGCCCTGCACGAAGTGATTGCTTATCACGATGGCATCGTCAACGGTCTCTTTGGCGATAAAACCAACCCCGACTTCGCTGAAAGCATCGCCAACCTCTTTATTGAGTTGTGGGAAAAGCTACAAGAAACCGACAAGCCCTACGACTACCAATACGACCAGACAGTCTGTTACGGAGAGCTCATCTCGACTACCATCATCCAAGAGTACCTTAATCAATGCGATATCCCCACCCGCTGGCTCGATGCCCGTAAGTATGTCATCACCGATGACCGATTCCGTGCTGCCAGCCCCGACTGGGACGAAACGCGTCTACGCATCAGCAAACTGAACGACGAACATATACGCGGACTGGTTTGCCTTACGCAAGGCTTTATCGGAGGCACCAACGAAGGAAAACATACCACCACCTTAGGGCGCGAAGGTTCCGACTTCACTGCCGCCATCTTTGCCAACTGTCTCGATGCCGAGGAGGTCACTATCTGGAAAGATGTAGACGGACTGCTCAACGCCGACCCGAAACGCTTTCCCAATACTGTGAAGATACCTCACATCCCCTATTCCGAAGCCATCGAGTTGGCTTTCTACGGAGCCACTATCATTCACCCAAAAACCATCAAGCCGCTGCAAAACAAAGGTATCCGACTCAAAGTGCAGTCCTTCGTCCACCCCGAACACGAGCCCACACTCATCGACGGCGAACACAATTCGAACGATGAGAGCATTCCTTCCTACATTGTGAAAGACAACCAAACCTTGGTGAGCATCACGCCCCGTGACTTCTCGTTCATGAACGTCCACAATCTGCAAATCATCTTCAGAGTCTGCGATGAGTTGAACCTTCACGCCAACATGATCCAGACCTCCGCCCTGATGCTGTCGTTCTGTTTCGACAGCGACCCACAAAAACTGAACCTCTTGCGAGCTGAGCTGCACGATGCTTTCAGAATCAGGTACAACGAAGGCTTGCAGTTGTTCACCATCAGGCATTATCGCGAGGACTCAGGCAAAGACTACCTGCAAGGGAAACGCATCCTCGTCCAGCAGGAAAGCCGCAGCACCATCCAATATGTATTAGCGTAGGGACACACAACGTATGTCTACAAAAACGGAAAAATGAAAATCATCGCCCGTATCCACACCGACTTCCCAACCAAGTTCGGCATTCCGAGGCAGAGTGGCATCATCCCGTCGCTGAAAGGCAGGATTGTCTTTGAGCCAGAGTACCGCAACGCGGAAGCCGTCAGGGGTTTAGAGGCGTTTTCACATATCTGGCTGATTTGGGAATTCTCAGAGGCGGTGCGTGAAAACTGGTCTCCTACAGTACGTCCCCCTCGCTTAGGCGGCAATGTACGCATGGGTGTCTTTGCCACACGCTCCCCCTTCCGTCCCAACCCTATCGGGCTATCTTCCGTGAAACTGGAAAAGGTGGAAATCGACCCGAAACTCGGTCCCGTACTTCACGTTACAAGTGCCGACCTGATGGACGGCACACCCATCTACGATATCAAGCCCTACATCACCTATACCGACAGCCATCCCGATGCCGTCAGCGGATTCGCCTCTAAACCTGCAGAGTATCTTTTGGACGTTGATTTCCCCGAGGGCTTGCTTCAAAAAGTCCCCGAGAGTCAAAGGGAGCCCCTCATCGAAGTGCTGGCCCATGATCCAAGACCCCAATACCAAAACGACCCAGACAGGCTTTACGGAATGGCTTTCGGCGATAAGGAAGTAAAATTCAAGGTTGAAGGGTCGCTACTCACCGTTGTTCAAGTCAGCTGACTTGTAGCTCTGAGCTTTCACCCTTGCCTTCAGATAAGAGGGACGGAAAGACACATCGAAATTCCGGACTTGCACGATGCTCCCCGAGAAGTTGTGGACATAAAGCTTGATTTCCTGCGCTGTGCGTAATGTGGAGTCTATCGGCAGGGCGTAGGTGGCAAAATCCCACGCGCCGGTTTTCTGAACCTGAGATTTGACGGCATACGAGTCAATCGATACTTTCCCTTGGGCATTGTGCTTTTCCACCGCCAAGACAGCCTTACTCAAACTGTCTTGCTGATGAATCTCAAAAGCCACATTCATGATGCTCCAATCGGGTTGGATGCTGTCGCTTGTGAGCACCAAGGTGCTGCCGTAAGGGTTTTGCCAATCCAACGCTCTTGTGGCAGACATGCAATAATGTCCTTTGTCCAAAATTAAAGTCTTTGGATTTTGGTATTCCTCAGGATAGAACTCCTTCAAAGCTAAAGCCAGATGGTCAGCAACAATGCGTCGCCCTTCTTCATAGTAATGTTCAGTGGTCCAATTCTGGTCGATGAAGTTGACATCACGGACGAGGCTCAGGTTGTTGACTACCCTCACGCCTTCAAGATTTCCATAGCGCTGTAACAAGAAATCGCGGTTGTGCCGGAACAGCAACATCAGGTCCTTGCCCACCAACTCATTGGCTTTGTCGACATTCTCCGCCATCAAATTGAAGACAAGGTTCCAACCTCGCTCGCGGCATAACGCCACGATGTTGTCGAAGTCCTTCAATCTTGGATTGTTTTCTTCAATCTGGAAGCCGTAGGTCTTGATATAATGACAGGCCAAAGCAGTCACGTCCCAATCACGCTGCCCACAGGCATCATACCAACCATAGGTATACATACCATAGTTCCAATCTGCATTGGTACGCCAAATGAAGTTGGGGATGTTGAAGGTATCGTTTCTCCAATGCTCATGTACTATCGCGTCCCATTCTTCTTCGGTCTTGATGGGATAGGCCTTGAATGCCAGCAGGAAGCGGTTCACCAAAGGCGGATAATCCTCAAGCAGCACCAACTGTTTTCGCAAGGGTGTCTCAAGCTTCGAATAAATCCACAGCGGGCCAAAAGAACGCAGGTTCATCGTCACCACCACCGTCTCGACTGCCGACGAAGCAGGAACGTGCTTCAACATATAATAATAGGTCTGCGCGTGAGAGGCTTCCTTGGTCAGGTCGCCCATCTTTACTGTGGGGAAGTAATCCGATGTAAAGTCACTAATTTTGCGATGATTGGGTTCATCATCCCCAAAATGATTGTTTGAAGACTCGCCAAGATAGATTATCCGACAACTGTCGTCAACCACCTGCCATGATAGTTCCACAATATCAGAGTGCTGACGCAAGTCCTTCTCAAAGAGCCATCGGGAATACACCCAATTGAGCACCACAAGCATCACCAAAACCATTCCTATGCGTATCAACAACTTCTTCATGGTCAGAACTGGAAATAGATAAACGGGAAATTAGCGACACTCGAACAGCAGATAGTCATAAAGACCAAAACGGCATAAACCGCCCACCTCAATACCAAAGGTTTATCGTTGCACCAGACATCAAAACGGGTGTTGCGAAGCAGGATGTCAAAAAGAATGAGTAAACCGAGATAGAGCCACATCCCGGGGTTTACATTCATCATTAAGCCTGTATCGAATTTGGTAAAAGCTGTCACGAATATCGCCTTCAAATGCTCGAAATCGGTGGCACGAAACGGCACCCAAAACAAGGTGACTAACACAAAGGTCTTCATCACACTTAGGACGTTCAGGAATATGGGGACATTCCTCCTTGTCGACAAAGCAGAACTACGCAATAGCTTTTCTACAATATGCAACACACCATGGGCAAAGCCCCACAGCAGAAAGGTCCAAGCTGCACCATGCCAGATGCCGCTCAACACAAAAACAACAAGGATATTGAATACCCATCGCCCAAACTTCACCCGGCTGCCTCCCAAAGGGATGTATACATAATCGCGGAACCAAGTGGACAACGAAATGTGCCAGCGGTGCCAAAACTCGGCGATGTTTTTGGAAAGATACGGCGAGCGGAAGTTATCGGTGATGTCGAAGCCCATCAGCTTGGCACAACCCAAGGCGATGGTGGAATAGCCGAAGAAGTCGCCATAAATCTGGAAGCTGTAGAACACCATGCAGCCCAACACACTCCATGAGTTGTACTCGTCCAAATGCCCATACACCTCGTCGACATATTCGCCCAGATGATCGGCCACCACCATCTTGACAAAGAAGCCAAAGAGAATCAAACGCATTCCTTTGGAGAGGTTCTCATAGCGGAACTCCTTTTTCTCATGCAGTTGCCGCAACAAATTGCCAGGTCGCTCAATCGGGCCAGTAACAAGTTGCGGGAAAAACATCACATACAGCGAGTAGTAACCAAAATGTCGCTCCGCCTTTTGATGACCGCGATACACCTCTATCACATAGCTCATGCTCTGGAAAGTGTGGAACGACAGACCGATGGGCAAGATGATATGCGTCATGAGATGGGTTTCCATGCCCAACGAAGCACACAATTGGTCCAAATTCTCGGTGATGAAGTTCAGATACTTAAAGACAATCAGCACCGTGAGGGTACTCACGATGCTGACAATCATAAAGGTTTTCTTCTTTCGAGGTTGATCGGCACAACGCTCCATCAAAATCCCCGCAGAGTAGTCTATGACGATGGTAACCAGCAGGATAAGGATGTATTTCGGCACAAACCACATGTAGAACACGCAGCTGGCCGCAAGGAGCATCAGCCAACGCCATTTGTGGGGCAGCAGGTAGAACAGCAGCACCACAATAGGCAAAAAGACGACGAATGCTATGGAGTTGAATACCATGAGATTCGTCGTCTTGAATTACTTAATCTTCTCCATCACCGTGTGCATAATCTTGCCACTATCATAGTCATAGATATAGGTCAGGACGTAGCACTGGTCGGCGTTGTAGGTGGAATCAATTTCGATGCTGCAAGTCGAGGTGAAGACGTCATCCACATAGAAGGAACCGCTAGATACCAGTTGTCCATCGACACCATTCAGGGTACCACGGAACACGTTGCGAAACACATATTCCCTGTCAACGCCACCAGGTACCGTTTGCCAGCCCACAATGCTATCTTCCACCAAGCAGACTGTAGCATAATACTTGCCCTCACCGTCGCCCATAGGATAGAAATTATTCTTCACATCCAAGTGGCGAGAAGTTTCGTCATAAGTGGGATAAGTGGTGATGTCAAACAGTTGCACCTCTTCCAGCGCCTCTAAGACAGGCATGCCAATTTGATCCACATTCAACGTGTTGCCATCCGTCAGGGCCACATGGTCGACAGAAAACAGCGGGTTGGAGTCGTGATTATTGTACCAAATCGTACCTTCTTCAGTGAGGAAGTCTGGGAAATTACCCATAGGTTGAGCCAAGAAACCTGCATGGACACTCAAGATGAAGATTCGGTCCTCACCCAAAAGATATTGCAGCTCGTGAGCCGTCTCAGCCGCTTCGGGGCAGTTGACGCAACGCACCCCAGTGAAGTCTTTGATAAGCACCGTCTTATAACCAGCAATGGGTTCGAAAGGCTTGTGTGTATTGTTGATGTCAATTTTGTCGCAGCCCATCGCAAAGAGCATCAGAGCCACAGTTGCAAATATCAATGATAACCTTTTCATGATGAATAATTTAGAATGAAGTTGAAACCGTTAAAGTGACACCTGACGAAGCGGGAACGGTGCGGCACACGCCACCGACGCAAACCACGCCTTCGCTCTGGCGACCTGCGCTCAACATGACGCGGGTAGCCTCGTGAATATAGCTGACAGAACCAGTGAAGTAATGGTCGCGGTATTCCTCAACGGGATTACCGTAGTTCCATTTGTCAGCAATGCTGAACGACCAGTGCGGGGTAATGGTGTATTCCAACAAGGCAAAGGCCCAGTCGCCGCGTTTCTGGTAGTCCTTCTTCTCACTCTCTTCGTACTCATAGCCTTTGTGGACTTTGTTCTCCCAAAGTCCCTGCAATTCGAGGCGAAGGCTTTGTTTCTTGTTGATTTTGTATGTCACATCCAAGAAAGCGATGTTGGCCTGTACGACAGGTGCACCAGCATGGCCCTCGATAGTCTCGATGTCGTAATACAGGTTGATGTATTGCGCGGTGAGATGCCACTTCGAGCTGATTTTCTTATCAACTTCAAAGTTGATGTCGCGGAAAAAGCGGTGGTCACTGATGGCAAAGAATCTGGAGGTGTAGCCCAAAGAACCCGGTTTGTAAATTACCATGTGTCCGTTATCCATAACGGAATCGCGGACGATGTCATTCACCTGACTCATGTTGAAGGCCAGCTTAGTGCCGTATCTGCCGCCGAGGGCGGTGCCTTTAGGGATGGTGTAGTTCACCTGCAGCTGTGCTGCCATCTCACCATTGGGCTGAGTCGAATAGGTGTACATCGACGGCAAGCTATGGGTATGGGTATAGTTGATAGGCGGGATGAAGTTGATGTCAAGGTCGTTCTGCAAGCCCGTGTACATCGACTTAAAGCTCATGTTGTCTACACGTTTCACTTGCAACACGGCGCCGAAGCCTTTCTGCGAATAGCTCAACGATGCCAAGAGGGCGCGGCCTTCCTTGTAGATGTAGTTATTGATGGCAGACGGGTCGTTGATCTTGTAGGCATATTCCGTGCTGAAGGCCCAGTTGCCATAGCCCAAGTTAATACGGGCGGCGGCAGCACCCACGTTTTCAGGGATATAATAGAACAGGCTCTGGTCATCTTGTTTCTTGCTGACGAAACTGCCTCCGATGGACATCTTGAACTTAGCATCGTTCATTGCCGGGATGCTTTGGTTGAGGTCCCATTCGGCATCTACGCCGCGAACAACGCCACGGTATTCTTCAGCGCCCATATCACGCTCAAGATAAGGAGCCCAGAAGAAACGCTGACGACCGTAAACGCTCTTCAACGTCACGCCTTGGGTTGGACGTAGCACCACTCGGGCACCACGAAGGGAATTGTCCATACCGAGCGACCACTCCTCGTAGGAGCGGAACACCAAGCCACTACCAAACTGGTCGTAGATATCACCCACAGTCACGCCTATGAAACCGTTGTCGTAGGTGGCGAAGAAATTAGCTAGACCCACGCCGTTCAGCTCCTTGCGGAACCCATTCATCTCAGGCAGAAAAGCCTCAAAGCGGATGCCCGCCGAGAAGTTGCCGTTAGTGTAATTGACTTTTCCAAAGCCATTGATGCCAAACTTTTTGCCGTTGAGGTCGGTGATACCGATGCCCTCATCAAGCATATAGTATTGTGCATCCGTCTGGAAGCTGCCGTTTACTTGACTGTTTTCAAGAAACGACTGTGCACTCGCTCTGAAACTGGCGGTCAGGGCGAGTGCAAGAATGAATAGTATATGTTTGTGCATAATCTCTTGTATTACTTTTTCTTCTTGGCGACTTTCAGGATTTCCTCATAAAGGTCTTCCTCAGCACCCTCGAAATAACCCGTGTGCTGATAAACGAGTTTGCCCGTACCGTCGAACAGGAAGGTATGAGGCGGGTTGCTCACATTCATGGCACGTTTGAGGTCGCTATTCACGTCGAGCAGGATGTTGAATTCCCAACCCTTGCCTTCTACAGTAGGTTTCACTTTAGCGGTGGAACGCGAGTCGTCAATGGATACAGCATAGATAGCCACGCCGGTCTCATCCTGCCAGTCCTGATAGACGTCGTTCAAAGCATTGTGCTCCTTGATGCAGGGACCGCACCAAGTGGCCCAGAAGGTGAGAACGATAGGGTTACCGTTGTTCGACAGAGTCGAGATGTTCACGTCCTTGCCGTCCAAGTTCTTGATGGTCACGTTCGGCAGGTCGGATTTGGTTTGTGCATGAAGGCCAACACAGACAAAGGCCATCAGCAAGAGTGTCATTAGCTTTTTCATTGGATTTAAGATTTAATATTCAAAGAGTTAAAGATTCATTCTATCTGACAATACACTTCAAGCAACTTGCAGTACTTCTCTGCCCTGATGCTCACCTTTTTGATGAGGTTCGGTATCAGGACACATTCTCCAGCATTTACAAATATCGCGCCATTTTCCCAATTCAAGGTGAATATTCCTTCCATTGCAATTAAAATCACGAAGGAATCGAGGTTAGTATAGTCCTTTTCCATCTCGCCTTGGAGTTGGAGCAGGTTCGTCACAAAGTACTGGCAATCGACGACAGGCACCGTGCGGTTCATCACATCGGGCACGTCGATTCTGTAGCTGTCAGGCATCGTGCCGTCAATGGCTTCCACCGATTGCGGGATATGCAACTCGCGGCTCATTCCCGCCTCGTTGATACGGTCCCAGTCGTAGATGCGGTAAGTAGTGTCGCTGGTCTGCTGAATCTCAGCTACCAAGATACCCGGTCCCAAGGCGTGGACACGACCCGCAGGGATGAAGAACACATCGTCAGCCTTCACCGCCTCATGGTTCAACACCGATTGCAGTCTGTTATCCTTCAGGACATTGACATAATCCATCCGCGTCATTGGCTTGTTGAAACCCATCACGAGCTCAGCATCCTTGTCGGCCTGCATCACATACCACATCTCCGTCTTGCCATTGCCAATTCCGCGTTTCTCTGCCAGTTCGTCGTCAGGATGCACCTGTACCGAGAGCCAGTCGTTGGCATCAATAATCTTCAGCAACAGGGGGAACTGCTCGCCGTATTTGTCGAAGACGCTCTCCCCCACCAAGTCACCCATAAAGGTCTCCACCAAATCGTTGATTTCGTCGCCCTCAAAGTCACCGTTGGCGATTTCGCTCTGCTCGTCCCAAATGCCCGAGAGCAGCCACACCTCACCGCAGTTCGGCAGTGAGCCGTAGTCCATTCCCAAGACATCCTTGATTTTGCGTCCGCCCCAGATTTTATCCTTGAAGATGGGCTTGAATTTGAAGGGATATAGTACCGTTTGCATTGGTTTTTCAAAATTTGGGCAAAGATAAGACAATATTTTGGAATAATGAAAAAACACGTAATTTTGCGCCAAAGTTATTGTTTATGCAAAATCTCATCGAACTCCGTCATATCCTCCATGCGCACCCCGAGCTTTCGGGGAAGGAGGTACTAACTAACAAGATTCTTAATGAGTGGGTGAAGCAGACCCAACCCGACCTGCTCATTGAAAAAATTGGCGGTTACGGACTGGCTGCTATATATAAAGGTGTAAAACCCGGGAAACGGATTCTGATTCGTGGCGACATCGACGCGTTGCACATCCCTGAGCCCAACGACCTCCCCTACCGTTCGCAAAACCCTGGGGTTTCCCACAAATGCGGACATGATGGACACGCCACCATCCTCTGTGGACTGGCACAATGGCTCGGGGAGCAACGTCCCGACCAAGGCGAGGTGGTGCTGCTTTTCCAGCCTGCCGAAGAAACAGGGCAAGGGGCACAAGCCATCCTCAGCGACCCGCAGTTTGAACAAATCAAGCCTGATGTAGCCTACGGGCTGCATAATCTTCCAAGCTATGAAAAGGGACAGATTATGGTACGCGAAGGTTGCTTTGCCGCCGCATCCTTTGGATTGAAACTCATTTTTGATGGACGCACGGCACATGCCTCACAACCTGAGACTGGACGAAATCCTTCGGAATTGTTGGCACAACTGATTCATCACTTGGAAAAGAAACGCGAACAATTGAAAGCGGTGAAGCCTCTGACCACTTTCGTCATTACCCACGCCATACTAGGTGAAGAGACTTTCGGCGTAGCTCCCGGCCATGCTGAGATTTGGCTCACCCTGCGCAGTTTCAATGACAAGAACCTTGAACTGATGTCTACGGAAATCATTGAGTTCTGTCGCGCCAGAGCCAAAGACCACCTTTTCGACTTTAACTTCTCGATGCATGAAGCCTTTGCCGCCACCAATAGCGACCCGAATTGCGTTCACATCATTGAACAAGCTGCAAATAATCTGGAGTTGAAACTGGGACATTTGGAAGAACCCTTCCGCTGGTCCGAGGACTTCGGACGTTTTGGAAGTGTCTGCCCCATCGGTTTTTTCGGCTTAGGTTCAGGCTTGGAGCAACCCGCCTTACACAATCCCGAATTTGATTTCCCCGATGATATTCTTGAAACGGGGATGTGTATGTTCTGGGAGATTATCCGACTAGAATTGGAAGGATAACATTGTCGCCAACTGCGTCCCGCAGTTGGAAACATAGATATTTGCATTCTCAAAAGTCCATCCAAATGCAACAGGAAAACAACACACTCATTAGTGCTTCAATTTGCGAGGACGCAAATTGCGACAATGACTATTTTCCTTATTTCAACGAGCATGACTTTGAAGACTTAAATTGGGGAACACATCTCCCCCATTGGCATCAAGACGGCAAATATGTATTCGTCACTTTCCGCTTGCATGACTCTCTGCCACAAGAAAAACTGCAATGGCTCCTTGAAGAAAAAGAGGCTTGGCTAAAACATCACCCCCAACCATGGGGCGAAAAGACAACAAAAGAATACATTGACAAGTTTGGAAAAGCCGTTGACAAATGGTTAGACAACAACTATGGAGATTGTTTGCTCAAGAAAACCAATAACAGAAAAATAGTTGAAGATGCTTTGTTTTTCTTTGATGGCAAACGCTATGAATTAATTGCCTCGGTTGTGATGCCCAACCATGTACACATGCTCATAAAGCTTGATGAAGAGCATAAACTCATTGATATTATGCGTTCAATCAAGAGTTATACAGCAAAGAAAATCAATGAAAACGAGAATCGGACTGGTCCCATTTGGCAATCGGAGTCATACGACCGCCTGATAAGAGACCAAAAGCATTTTGATAATGTTGTGCTTTACATCATCGCCAACAACAAGCATCTGGCATGGGTAAAGCTCCCCATTGTCGCCAACTGCGTCCCGCAGTTGGAAAAACAACAATAAACAATTTGAACATTCAATCTGCGAGACGCAGATTGCGACAATGAAAAATGAAAAAAGTAGAGATAGGGCTTGCGTTGTCTCTACAAACATCAATCTTAACCTATTCAGGCTCCTTGTCTAATTCAGGTCGCGCATCCAAAAGCGATGCCTCCCAAAACAAATCAGCATTGGTGGTGACGATATTGCCGCCGCCAACATGGAAAGGCTCATACCCCGAAGGAACCAGGTTGACGTAATTGTCACGGATAACATTCTTCACATCGTAGTCTTCCTGATAATACGACAATTCACCCCAGCAAGCAAACCAGTAGGTGTTTTTCGCCATGTAAGCATAGTAATCGTCCACCTTGCTGCTCCCCTTGTCAAATGCGGGATACATCATCATCTTTTCACCCGCGATGTAATGCTCGCGCATCTCTTTTAATGACAACGGTGTGCCATCCATGTCCGAAACATAATGCCCACCCATATCGGTGTCCAACATGACCCATTTATTAAGTTCAGGCAACCATACTTCGTTAACCACATGGCAATCTTCGTCGTTTTCGTCTTGAGGCAAACAGGTGATATACCTTGCCTTGATGTTTTCCGCGAGGAGCAACTCAAACGTCAGGATGCTGTGCAGACGACAGTTGAAGGCAGGCGCGACATCTTTTGTGTATTCCCACAATCCTACAGCGTTGATATGTTCCGGCCATACCTTTTGGTTATCGTGTGGAATGTTTGAGGACACGAATTTACCAATGGCAACGGCTTTCTCCCATGTGTCAGCATTATTGGGGAAAAGAGTATCCAACTTGAAATAATCACGAATCTCTTTCGCTCTCACAGAATCTTGAATGATTTGCATGGAAAACACATTGGTATCAGCAGCATAGTCCCCTGAAGTCCGCAATGCATCAACCCTCTCTTTGTACAAACCAAGATTGCTCAAGCCATAATCATAATAATAATACGGTCTTGCAATCCTTAATACAATGATAACCAATATGGCGATGAGGCCAATTATGGCAAAAATGTCACGGATAATAGAAAATGCTTTTTTCATGATATTTCCTCCTTGTCTTTCATTTGCATACTCTGATATTGCAATTCTCTTGCAAAAATATTGTTTTTTTCCATAACGAAACAATTTGGCGAAAGTAATTTATACTGTGCTATCCACAAACAGAAAGCCGAAGACCCCCATTGTCACCAACTGCGTCCCGCAGTTGGAAAATTAGAAAGTAAAACTACTTTCAATCTGCGAGACGCAGATTGCGACAACGAAGAACGTCTACCGTAATACGACAGCCCTACCACCCCAACGGGACAATTTCGACCCGGGCTTGTAGGGCAGTCACACCGTGGCAGCCGCAAAAAACAGCATACCCTGATTTAGACACAATGGTTTAAACAATGTATATTTCATGGGTAATAAAAACCGCAAGAAGGCGTTATATGGTTGTCTTAACACCTATTGTCTTTGATATGAAGAAAACAGGTTGCATAATAGCCATCATAATAGTAGCGTTAATACCTTTGGCGTTCTATGGCATGATTCGTTTGCCGAGATTTATAGCAAAAGGCCAATCATACGAGTGCCCTTACACCTATGGACCCCTTGAAGGAGCATGGTTGAACCTTCCGAACGATTCTGTCGCCAAAATCAGGATTTACTCGACTGAAGTCGTTGGAGGATATGCGGACAAAATGAAAGGCCAATATAAGTTTATCAACGACAGCGTTCTAATCGTCCATTGGAACAAGCCCAACAAACACAATGTCTACTATAAAACGCCATATATTGACACCCTAACTATCCGAGGAGAGAATTTTATCACGAATCGACCCACGAAATGGCCGTTCTGAACCCCTGCAAACCCACCATTGTCGCCAACTGCGTCCCGCAGTTGGAAAAATAACAAAAAACAACTTGACCTTTCAATCTGCGAGACGCAGATTGCGACAATGAGAATATCGTCTTATTCGCCTGTCACACCATTGTCGCCGACTGCGTCCCGCAGTCGGAAAAAACAACAAAAGACAACTTGAATATTCATTCTGCGGGACGCAGATTGCGACAATGAGAATGTATCTTATTTAGTTGCCGTAATGCAACAATCTAATGCAGTATTTCATTGTATACAGATTCATTGGTTTATGAAACTTAGTTTTATAACAATTCAATAAGCCAGTTTTATCATCTTCTTACAAATACCACGTATAATAACGACAAGATTGCAATAATGGAAATAATAATAGTTGTTTTTTTCCTGCGTTCTCTCTGTTGTACCTTTTTCAAAGTATTGGCTGCTTCTAAAGCCTTTTCTGCAATACCGTTTTTGGTTTGTTTAATGCTGTTTATTGCATTATCCATCTTTGATAGCAACTGTTTTACTCCCTCAAATTTTTCATATCCAACGGCCTCTTGTTTGGCCTGTCGTTGCAATTGCATACCTTCTTTATATTGATTTGCCACTTTTTCACTTTCAGTTTTGATGATCTCAATATGAGGTTGAATGGCATTGGATTTGCTATCAATAGTGAAAAGGCCCAATTCAGTGCTTATATTAGTTAAAGCTTTATTTATAGATGTTTCTAATGATTGAATCTCTTTAACACAATTCTTTATTTTTTCAACTCGTCTAATGTATTCTTCCTGACGTTGTACAAATTTCAATGTACGTTCTGCGTCTAAAGCAATTTCCGCAATGGTGTCTTTTATTTGTTTTATGTTTTCTATTACAATTTCCGTCTTCGCTATCAATTGTTTTATTTCCTCATCTTTTTCATATCCTACTGCCTCACGTTTGGCCAACTGCAGCAATTGCGCACTATTAGCATATTTATTTGCTGCTTTTTGGTTTTCAGCTTCAATGAAATCTACATGGGGCTTTATTGCAACGGATGAATTGTCTTGGGTAATGTGTTCTTTTAAGTCTCTTATTTGAATTAAAGCATTGTTTATTGATGTTTCAATTGCTTTGACTCCACCGGCACAATTACTTATTCTTTCAATCTTTTGTTCTTTAAGTTCTTTCAGTATGCGGATTACCTTTAAGTTGGATTCTTCGATTGATCTTATCATAAAATTCTTTACCGCCACACTACACTTAAGCTGACTTGGTATAAGATTCCCCATTGTATGAATGCCGTTCAATGTTTTACAACGAGACAATGCAACATACATTTGTCCATTCGCAAAAAAGCCATTGTAAATGTTCACTTTGTCATAGGTTTGCCCTTGAGATTTATGAATTGTTATTGCCCAAGCTAGCTTTAATGGGAATTGCGTAAACGACCCAATCTCTTTTTCAACAACGCGTTTTTCCCTTGTTTCCTCATCTTCCTCTAACACATATTCTTTTATTGACCAAGTGTATGGGTCTACACGGCACTCTCCCCCATTATCAATTTGGACGGTGATATGATTATCACTTAATTCTGTGACCGTTCCCATAGATCCATTCACCCATCTCCCCCCTGTGTCATTGACAAGCATAATAATTCGAGCATCTTCAGCCAAAACAAGTTCTTTATCAGCGACCATATCCGACTCTAAAACACTGCCCATTATGGATGCCATATAGTGCTTGTGATTTGGAAGCTGTCTTAAATGGCCATCATTAATCTCTTTGGCTTTAGCCTTTGTCGGACATAAACTAACTGCTTTATCATCAGCACGATTTGCAATTTGGAATATGCTAAAGTCTGAAATTCCTTCTCTAATATTTGACAAGGAATCTAAGAATCTTTTTTCATTTTGGCGTTTAACTTCTGTTAGTTCTAAAGTTAGCAAATTACTACTATTCCACAAATCAGACTCAAAAGCATATAGCCTATCCCCATATAACTGATTGAAAGTAGGGGTGTCTGCGGGAGTTAATACAGGAGGAAGTTGATAAAAATCACCAACAAGGATGAGTTGCTTGTTTCTAATACCAACTCGATTCAATGATCGTATTACATACTCAAACACATCTATACGACACATTGAGATTTCGTCAATAAGAATAACATCCGCTTTCTTGAGGACGTCAAGTTTATCGTTTGAAGAACAAACATCATTGTGCCCTAATAATCTAACAGGCACACCAAACGTCCTGTGAATAGTGGCTCCCTCTATATTTAATGCGGCCACACCCGTAGGAGCACATTTGACAATGCTTTTATCTGAATGCTTGGCAACAAAATAATCTACAAGAAAACTCTTACCTGTTCCTGCCTTTCCCGTCAAAAAGACATTGAGGCCGGCGTCTAAAAGTTTTATTGCTTGCTCTTGAGATGGGGTAAGTTCAATCATAAACTATTGTTGATCCAATTTCTAAAGATCTCCACGAAAAGAGAAGTCTAACGCTTGGTTTGGTGTAGTCATAAATGACCTGGCTATTTTTTGCTTTTTTCAAATAGATATTGAATAGAATCTTTTACAAGCCATACACCTGCAAGTGCCATTAATCCTAAATAAATAGGAGCAGCGGACATCCCATCACCATAATTTGTCCAATTGTAAGACAAGTCTTGCATTGTCGCAAAATGCCATTTGCTATCGAATAGACATAAAACAAATGCAATAACACCAAGTATTGGTGGTATCAACAATAGAATTCCAATAATGCATTCTATTCTTTTCCCTTTAATCTTCGATTCTTCCATATCACTATTGTTTTTGTTTAAAAGTTGGGCGACCCATACGAGTCGCCCAACTTAATTAAACGAGTTGAAGTTTATTTCCCTTCACTCAGCTTCTTATACCCCTCGTAGCGGAGTCTGGCAAACTGCTCAGTCTTGGCGAACAGTTCTGCGGCCTCCTCCGGGAAGGTCTTCAGCAGTGAGTTGTAACGGACCTCACCCAGGATGAAGTTCTGGAACTTGCTCCAATCGGGCTCCTTCGAGTCGAGGTGGAAACCGTTTTGACCAGCTTCTTCCTCGGCGGGGTTGAAGCGCCAGAGGTGCCAGTAACCACAATCAACGGCGAGCTTCTCTTCCAGCTGCGAGTGACCCATGCCGATTCTGATGCCGTGGTTGATGCACGGGGCGTAGCAAATAATCAGTGACGGACCTGGATAAGCTTCAGCTTCCTTGATGGCCTTGAAGTACTGGGCATTGTTAGCACCCATAGCGACCTGAGCCACATAGACGTAGCCATAGCTCTTGGCAATCATGCCGAGGTCTTTCTTGCGCACCTTCTTACCTGAGGCAGCAAACTTGGCAACAGCACCGGCAGGCGTAGCTTTCGAGCTCTGACCACCCGTGTTGGAGTACACCTCGGTATCGAGAACGAGGACGTTAACATCTTCGCCGGAAGCCAGCACATGATCCAGACCACCGAAACCGATATCATAAGCCCAACCGTCACCACCGAAGATCCACTGGCTCTTCTTGACCAGATGATCCTTCAGGTCGAGGATTTCCTTGCAGAAGTCGTAGCTGCTGTGTTTCTCGCAGATGGCCACAATCTCGTCAGCCAGTTCAGCGGTCTTCACACCGTCTTCACGGTTGTCAATCCACTCTTGGAAGAGTTCCAGAATCGGCTTTTCATTGAAGATGGCTTTTCTCAGCTTGGAATGCTCATCATCGGCGGCGATGGCTTCCTTCATGATACGCTCGATGCGGTCGCGCATCTTGCGGGTAGCGGTAGCCATACCGAGACCGAACTCAGCGTTGTCCTCAAACAAGGAGTTGGCCCATGCCACACCCTTGCCCGTGCGGTAGTTCTTGCAATAAGGTGTCGCAGGAGCGGAACCGCCGTAGATGGACGAGCAACCCGTGGCGTTGGCAACCAACATTCTCTCACCAAAGAGTTGGGTGATGGTCTTGATATAAGGTGTCTCACCGCAACCGGCGCAAGCACCCGAGAACTCAAACAGCGGTTGTGCAAACTGGCTGTTCTTGACAGTGCTGTACTTGTCGATGAGGTTGTCCTTGTAAGTGACTTGCTTCTGGCTGTACTCCCAGTTCTCGGCTTCGCCAAGCTGGCTTTCGAACGGTTTCATCACCAAAGCCTTCTCCTTGGCGGGGCACACGTCGGCGCAGTTGCCGCAACCGGTGCAGTCCATGACGGAGACTTGCATACGGAAGTGCATTCCAGCCAGTTCCTTCGGCATCTTCATGTTGATAGCAGCCATACCATTCGGAGCCTTGCTCAGTTCGTCGTCAGTCATCACGACGGGACGGATAGCGGCATGCGGGCAAACCAGCGAGCACTGGTTGCACTGGATACAGTTGGCAGAATTCCACTCAGGAACGACAGTGGCCACACCACGTTTCTCGTATGCGGTGGTGCCAGCCGGGAAGGTACCATCAACGATGTCCTTGAAGGCGCTCACGGGCAGGTCGTTGCCGCACTGGGCGACCATCGGGCGCATCACCTTATTAATAAACTCGGGATCGTTGTCGTTGTGCTCGAAGACGAAGTCGGTAGTGCAGTCGAGGTTGGCCCACTCGGCGGGAATCTCAACCTTGGTGATTTCACCACCACGGTCAACGGCAGCGTAGTTCATATTGACGATGTCCTCACCCTTCTTGCCATAGCTCTTCACGATGAACTTCTTCATCTGCTCGACGGCCAGGTCGTAAGGAATGACGCCCGAAATCTTGAAGAAGGCGCTCTGGAGGATGGTGTTGGTGCGGTTGCCCAAACCAATTTCGGCAGCAATCTTGGTAGCGTCGATGATGTACATGTTGATGTTGTTGAGGGCGAGATACTTCTTCACGAAGTCAGGCAGATGGTGCTTGGTCTCCTCAACGCTCCAGGGCGAGTTGTAGAGGAACGTGCCGTTCTTCTTCAGGCCACGGAGGCAGTCGTACTTGCGCAGGTAACTCGGGACGTGGACAGCCACAAAGTCGGGTGTGCCGACGAGGTAAGGAGCCAGGATGGGCTGGTCGCCGAAACGCAGGTGCGAACAGGTGTAACCGCCGGACTTCTTCGAGTCGTAGTCAAAGTAGGCTTGGCTGTACTTGTTGGTGTTGTCACCGATAATCTTGATGGAGTTCTTGTTGGCACCCACGGTACCGTCAGCACCGAGGCCATAGAACTTGGCTTCGAAGGTGCCCTTCGGCAGGATAGAGATTTCCTTGCCAACCTTGAGTGAGCGATGCGTGACATCGTCCTTGATACCCACGGTGAACTGGTTCATCGGTTTGTCGGCAGCGAGGTTCTTGTAGACGGCCAGGATTTGGGCGGGAGTGGTGTCCTTTGAAGACAGACCGTAGCGGCCGCCGATGATTAAAGGCTTGTACGGGCAGTCCTTGAAGGCTTCCACGACATCGAGATAGAGCGGGTCGCCGTTGGCGCCGGGTTCCTTGGTGCGGTCGAGGACGCAGATACGCTTCACGTGCTCCATCAGGCTCTTGGGCATGGCCTCCATGAGGTACTTCACGCTGAAGGGACGATAGAGGTGCACGGTGACGAGACCGAGTTTCTTGCCCATTCTGTTTTCCTTGTCGATGACGGTCTTGATGACGTCGTTGACGGAACCCATGGCAATGATGATGTCGGTGGCATCGGGAGCGCCGTAGTAAACGAACGGAGCATATTCACGACCCGTGATCTTGGTCATCTGCTTCATGTACTTGGCCACGATGTCGGGCAGAGCGTCATAGTACTTGTTCTGCAACTCGCGGGTCTGGAAGTAGATGTCAGGATTTTGGGCAGTGCCGCGCGTGACAGGATGCTCAGGATTGAGGGCTCTGTCGCGATATTCCTTCAAAGCCTTTTGGTTGACGAGCTTGCGGAGTTTCTCCATATCAGCGGCTTCGACTTTCTGGATTTCGTGAGAGGTACGGAAACCGTCGAAGAAGTGGAGGAACGGGACGCGGCCTTCGATGGCGGCGAGGTGTGCCACAGGGGCAAGATCCATGATTTCCTGGACGCTGCTGGTGGCCAGCATGGCGAAGCCCGTCTGACGGGCACTCATCACGTCGGCGTGGTCACCGAAGATGGACAAGGCTTGAGCGGCGAGGGCACGAGCCGAGACGTGGAACACGCCCGGAAGCAGCTCACCGGCGATCTTATACATATTCGGAATCATCAGCAACAGACCTTGGGAGGCCGTATAGGTAGTGGTCAGGGCACCAGCCTGCAGCGAACCGTGAACGGCACCGGCGGCACCGGCTTCGGATTGCATTTCAACGACTTTGACAGTCTCGCCAAAGATGTTCTTCTGACCTTTAGCAGCCCATTCATCGATATACTCGGCCATCGGCGACGACGGAGTGATAGGATAAATGGCGGCCACTTCACTGAACATGTAGGCAACATGGGCCGCAGCCTGGTTACCATCGCATGTCAAAAATTTCTTTTCTGCCATATTTGATTGGTTTTTTTGAGATATGAATTGTGTTTTTAGCGTTCGCAATTTGGGCTGCAAAATTAGGCATTCCCCGTCAAATAAACAACCTTATTATAAAAAGATTTTTTCGCCAAAAAACATATTTTTTGAGATGCCATTGAAATAATTCGTACTTTTGCACACTTTTTCAAGCGAAAACAACAAAAAAAATCTATCAACAAACAATCAAAAAACACTCAAAATGAAGAAGTTATTCTTAACTTTAGGTCTGGCCAGCCTCTTTATGGTGGCCTGCAACAACACTCCTAAGCAAGAGGAAGCCCCCGCTCAGGCTCCCGCCGTCGAGGAACAGGCTCCTGTCGTCGAGGAAGAGCACAACTGCCCCATGCACGCTCTGAAAGAAGAGTATGCCAAGTGGGACGAGATGACCGACGAGGCCAAAGCCGAACTGAACAACAAGGCTGCCGAGATCTTCAATGCCATGGATGCTGAAATGGAAGCCAAGATGGAAGAAATGAAAGCCGCTGGCGAGGAAGTCTGCAAGGAAATGGCAGAGATGACTGAAGAGCAAAAGGCCGAGTGCGAAAAGAAGTGCGCCGAGATGAAGGCCGCTTGGGAAAACTTCGCCAACGTTAGCCTTGACGAGCAAAAGGAGCTCATCATGAAGCGCCTCGGTGGCTGCGAAGGTGAAAAGCCTTGCTGCAAACACGAAGGTGAACACAAGTGCCAGCACGAAGGTGAAGAAGGCCACAAGTGCGAGCACGCCGCTGAATAAGCTAACCTCTTAAAAAGGGTTCGCGGCGACCGCCGCGAATGTCATCCCCGTCCGCCGAACGTAGTTTCGGCGGGCGGGGTGTTTTTTTGCCCCGCCCGCCGACACCCCTGCTTGCTTCCCTCACGCTCCCTGCCTGATTCCTCCCGAATCCCTGACTGCTTGCTTCCCATGCCCTACTTACCGGCAGTTCATACCCTATTACGATTTAATAGGGCCTCAAATCATCAACTTTGTTTTTCAAATCATTTACAATACTATTGTAAAACCAAGAAAAAGTCTTAACTTTGCGGGCTGATAGTAGTGGGCAAATCCATGAAAACATAAAAAGCAGCACAATCATAAATAAATACGATATGAAAACTAAATCCTTACTCATCGCAGCCCTTCTGACGGCCTTCGCCTCAGTGAGCATGGCTCAGGTCACTTTGACCCAATCCACCACCGACGAGTTCCTGTGCGGAACTGGACAGAACGTCATCATTGAAGACGACCAAGTTTCCTTGCAATCGAAAATGACCGGCATTGATAACTTTTATGCCACCACCGGTCTTCCTGAAGATTTGATGAACCATGAGTTGGTTACTTGGGAGAACTATGTGTTCAGTGTTGGAGGTTACAACGGCGACATTCCAGTAGGTAGCGTCCACCGTGCCTCGCTGCAAGCTTCAGGCATCTCCTCATGGACCTCCTTGGATGATCTACCTGTCGCTTTGGTCAATCCAGCAGTCGTAGCTACCCAGCAATGCCTTATCGTCATGGGTGGCAAGAACGACGAAGGGGTCAGCAACAAAATCTACTACGCCTGGCTTGAACCGGGTACCGACTGGATAAGCGAATGGCACGAGGCTTCTTTCCAACTCCCCCAACCCTTGTGGGGTGCCAAAGCCATAGCCGTTCATGGGAATATCTACCTGATTGGCGGTGCCAACACTGACGATGAAAATGCCGTCTCTAATAAGGTGTATCGCATCAAGCCGAATGCCTTCGGTGCTCTTGGATCCATCAGTGAGATATCCAGCTTGCCTGAAGCTCGTTGTGGACATTCCATAGCCTCTTACGACTCGAAAATCTACGTCACCGGCGGACACGATGCGACCGGAGCCTTGACCAATACCGTATACTGTGCCACTGTCAACCTCAACGGCAGCCTCTCGTGGAGCACAAGTGCCGCAATGCCTGTGGCTCTCAGCGGGCACAGTGCCGTTTGCACCAATGGCTTCCTCGCCGTCATCGGTGGTATGACTGCCGAATTGCCCAGCAATCAGATTTACTATACCTACTTGGACGGCAACACCCTCAGCTGGACTACCGCAAACACAGTCCTCCCTGTACGCACCTATTCCGGTGCCGCCTGTGCCTTGGGCGGCAATCTCTTCTACTCTGGTGGACAAGTCCTCTCGGGCAGCATCGTCAATGATATGCGCTACGCCCCGATTGTCACTGGCGACGCCAAGGTGAAAAAGTCCTGCTACATCTCCTTACCTTTCGACATAGGCTCTCCTATGAAGAATGTCCAGGAACTGAACTTTATCCTGGCCCAAAGCAGCACCACTTCTTACGAGGTATTCTACCGCATAGCTGACGAAAACTTGAACTTCGGCAACTGGATTTCAGGCGGTTCCAACGGCCTCATCACCATCAACCAAACCTGTTCAGCCATCCAATACATGTTCCGCATCACCGCCACAGGTACAGATGATTTGGCAATAGAGGAAGCCCAAGCCATCATTACCGGCTATACCCAACTGGAAGGCAACCTGAACAACATCAGTGTGCTGACCCTTGAGGACAGCCCCTATTGGGTTACAGAAGGCATCACTTTCACCTCTGGCATCCACAATGTGGAAGCTGGAGTGGTAATCTATTTCCAAAAACATACAGGCCTAACCATCAACCAAGCCTGCGTGAACTTCAATGGCACAGAAGACCAACCCATCCTACTATCCAACATCAACAACTACCAATACGAATGGGATGACTGGTGGTACGGTGTATGTTTCACCTCTTCGAACTCGAACAACACGGGGGTATATAGCAATAACGTTTCATCCTGGAGCTACACCACCATCGAGCATGCTTCAGGAATTAACAACAACTGGGCATCTCTATACCTCTATCGCGCCAACCGCCCGACCTTCACCCACTGCACCATTAGAGAATCGAGGAGCGACGCTGTAAGTCTACGCGAATGCAACGGCACGGAATTTACCGACTGCACCTTTACCGATAGCGACGACGATCATGCTGCTGTCACTGTATACTCGTCCAGTCCGGTAATGACCTCCTGCGTAATGACCAATTCTGGTTTAGGAGTGTGGCATGATACCAACTGTTTCCCTGAGTTTATTAATTGCGTTGCCCACAACAATCATATTGGCATTCGTGCCTCCACCCCCGATCGAGACTTTGTGTACGACGAAAGCACCCTGGCTCTTTACGATAACGACATTGACATCCTAGTGGCCGGCGGTCGTATGTACGACAGCAGGACATGGAACTATTACGATAATGGCTATTGGATTGACGGTACGCTTGAAATCAACGACAGCGACAAACCTACCCTTACCATCGCCCCCGGCAACACCATTCGCATGGAGCCTGGAAAAGAAATCCAAGTTCGTGCAGGTGGCATCCTTGCGGTAGGCACAATTAACGACAGCATCACTTTTACCGCTGCCAATGGAGAAATAGGTGGTTGGGGCGGCTTCCGTTTCTACGATGCCAGCGACAGCGATGCAGCTTCCTCACTACGCTACTGCGTGGTTGAAAAGGCATATCGGAACATCTACTGCGAGTACACCACCCAACCCAGCCTGATGTCCAGCACACTAAGACAATCAGAAGCTGACAACCTCTACCTCAAAGCCTCTGCACTTGATTTGGACGATGTCTCAATTCGCGACGGGGGATATGGTCTCACTCTTACTAATGGTTCCTCAGCCACCATGGTGTTGGTGAACTTTGATAACTGTGACGATGTTTGTGTGTATTTTCAGGACGCAACCAACACGGCGACTTTCCATACCTGCTCCCTAAGCAATTCTTTTATCGGTGTGTTGTACCATCCCAATACCGACATTCCTTCCTACAGTAACAACAACTGGATTACTTTCAACAATATCGACAACACAGTTGCAGTCGAAGGTGGAGCCGTACGCAACTGTACATGGTCCATCAACGACTACTCTATCTTTGGCAACATTGAAGTAAAGGCCAACAATACCTCAAGCCAAACCGCCCAATTCATTATCGAGCCCGGCAGCACCTTGCGTTTTATCGAAGGCACATACCTGAAAGTAAGCCAACATGACAACTGGAATTACTATAAAGGTATACTTATTGCTGAAGGCACTGAGGATGCGCCCATCCTCTTTACCTCTCTTGATGGTGAAGTGTCGTGGGGAGGCATACGTTTCTATGACGGTGCATTCTCTTCCTCTCTCAAACACTGCGTCATCGAGAAGGCATACGATCAAAGCGTTCTGGTTGATTACACAAGTGACCTCCTTTTCGAAAACTGCGAATTCCGATACTCAGATGGTGGATTAACTATTACACACAGTGCTTCACCCACTGTACGCCGCAGTGTCATCCATCACAACGCAGGTTGTGGCATCTACATGGAAAACACGGCTTGTCCCAACATTGGCAATAGCCCCGAAGATGCCAATGACATTTACATGAACGCATACGATAATGGCGCGAACATCTACCAATGGGGCACCCGCAACCTGGATATGAGCTACAACTTCCTCGGCTCAATGGACAGCACCTACATCGAGAACAACCTGGTTTACGACAAGCTGGATAATAGCAGCAAAGGCCGTATCAACGTGTTCCCCGTCTCCACGTTTCCCACATCGGCCCGCACCCTCAACGGCTACCTGCTCTATGACGGCAGCCCTGATTACACCATGCCGGGCAGCACCGTTATCGTGAAAGACTTAGACGACGAGGTGCTTTACCAGACCAATACGGATGTCACAGGCCATTTCACCTTTGAGAACATGAGCTATGGAGCCAAGAAGGTTGACTTCGTGTCCAACGTGGATGCCGAAGCCACCATCACCACTGCCGATGCCCTTGCCGCCATGCTCCATTATGTTCATGAGACCATGCTTAGCGGCAACCACCTCATCGTCGCCGATGTCAATGGCAGCGGAACGGTGAACGGCACCGACGCCCTCTATATTCAAAAGAGGTATGTCCACCAGATTGAGTCCTTCCCCGCAGGCGACTTGCACTACGAATACGACACTATTGATAACAACCTTAATACACCCAATCTCACTCTCTCCGCCCTCTGCTACGGCGATATCAATGCCAGCTACCAAGTGCTGCGTAATGGTGTCAATTTGCTCAGCGAAGGGCAATTCCTCATCGGACCCGACCAGCGCTATGATATCCCAGTGAACGTCCAGAATGCCTTGGAGGCCGGTGCCCTCTCGCTGAAGCTGAACTATCCTGCCGAGTACCTCAGCATTGAGCAAGTCCTGCTGCCCAACGGCGAGGAAGCCATGATCTATGACAACGACGGACAAGTCACCATCAGCTGGTACAGCCTCGACCCGATGCTGCTCTCCGACAACGACCTCATGCTCACCCTCGGCATCCGCACCAAGTCGCTCTTCGGCCTGAGTGAGCCTATCGTCTTTGGTTTGGACAACCGTTCCGAACTGACTGATGGCAGTGCCCAAGTCCTCAGCAACGTGACCCTCACCATGCCTGAGCTCATCACCCTTGGCTATGAAGGTCTGGATGAAAACGGCAACTTTGGCTTGTCCGTTTATCCCAACCCGATGAGCGACCGCAGCGTGGTGCGCTACAACCTGCCCACTGAGGGTCGTGTTACCTTCTGCATCTACGACCTCTTGGGTAATGCGGTGCAGACCCTTGAAACCCGTGTACAAAGCATCGGACAGCACGAAATCGAACTGAGCGGCTTGGCCTCCGGCATCTACATGGGCCGTCTCACCGTCTCGAGTAACCGCGAAGAAGTACAAATCGTGAAAATCATCGTGAAATGACAAATCTTTAAAATATAATCCTATGAAAAACAAACCCTTATTCATCGCAGCCCTCCTGATGGCCTTCGCCTCAGTGAGCATGGCTCAGGTCACCTTGACCCAGACCACCACCAACGAGTTCCAGCGCGGAACTGGACAAAATGTCATCATTGCAAATGACCAAGTCTCCTTGCAATCCATTATGACGGGCATCAACAACTTTGAAGGCACTACCAACCTGCCTAAAACTTTGATGAACCATGAAATAGTAACCTGGCAGACCTACGTCTTCTGCGTAGGCGGTTATAACGGTACCGAGGCCATTAACAACGTCTACCGCGCCACTCAGCAAACCTCTGGTATTTCCTCCTGGACTACCATGAACAGCCTTCCTGTCGGCTTGACCCATGCTGCCGTCATCGCCACCCAGCAAAACCTCATCGTCATGGGCGGCAAGAACGAAGACGGAGTCAGCGACAAAATTTATGTCGCCTACATCGACCCGCTCAACGGCAACTTAGGCGAATGGAACGAGGCTTCAGTCCAACTCCCCCAACCTTTGTGGGGTGCTAAAGCCATCGCCGTTCATGACAATATCTACCTGATTGGCGGTGCCAACACTGACGATGAAACAGCGGCAAGCAGCAAGGTGTACTGCCTCAGGCTGAACGCTCGCGGCACCGTCGCCTCCATTAGTGAGGTATCCAACCTGCCAGCCGCTCGTAACGGACACGCTGTAGCCACCTACGACTCGAAAATCTACGTCATTGGTGGACACGATGCTACGGGTGACTTGAAGAACACGGTGTACCGTGCCAGTGTCAACCTCAACGGCAGCCTCAGCTCATGGGCTGCCCAGACCGCTCTGCCTGTTGCCCTCAGCAGCCACAGCGCCGTGTGTACCAACGGATACCTCGCCGTCATCGGTGGCATGACTACCGACCTGCCCAGCAACCAGATTTACTACACTTACATGGACAACAGCAGCCTCAGCTGGACCACCTCAACTGCAGTCCTCTCGGTACGCACCCATTCCGGAGCCTCCTGCGCCTTCGGCGACAAGATGTTCTACTCCGGTGGACAAGTCCTCTCAGGCAGCGTTGTCAACTATATGCGCTACGCCCCGATTGCCACTGGCGACAGCAAGGTGAAAAAGTCCTGCTATGTCTCCAAGCCTTTCGATATAGGCAACCCCATGAAGAACGTACAGGATCTGAACTTCATCCTGAGCCAAAGCAACGCCACTTCCTACGAGGTGCTGTACCGCATAGCTGACGCAAACTCGAACTTCGGCAACTGGATTTCAGGCGGTTCCAACGGACTCGTCACCATCAACCAAACCGTTTCGGCTATCCAGTATATGCTCCGCATGACTGCCACTGGTACCGACGACTTGGCGATAGAAGAAGCCCAGGCCATCATTACCGGCTACACCCAGTTGGCTGGCAATCTTAATAACCTCAGCACCATTTCCTTGGGAAGCAGCCCCTACATAGTTACCGGGGACATCTCCTTCACCAGTGGCATCCACAACGTGGAAGCCGGTGTGGAAATCTATTTCCAGGAGAACACGGGACTGACCATCAACGGCGCATGCGTCAATTTCAATGGCACAGAAGAGCAACCCATCCTATTAACCTACGCGAATGCTGACCAAAAACGCTGGAAAGGTGTGAAATTTCAAGGTTCTGACTGGTGGAATCACAACGGTGGTATTTATGAAGACCATAAATCTTCTATGAACTATACCACCATTGAGAACGCCGGCTATGGTGACAACCAAGCCAACCTGTATCTCTATTGGAGCGACCAAATCACCTTCACGAACTGTACTTTTACTGGCTCATTATATCATGGCATTCGATTTTATGAAAACGAGCGTGTAACATTCACCAACTGCACCGTTACCAACAATGTAAAGAACGCCCTTGATATCACCTCATCCACACCTGCAATGACCTCCTGCGTAATGACCAATTCCGACTACGCCATCTATTTCCGTGACAACTGCTTCCCCACCTTTACCAATTGCGCAGCCCATAACAATAATTTCGGTATCTATTCCTGCACCCCCGACCGTAGCTTTGTTTATAACGAAAGCACCCTGGCACTTTACGACAACGACATCGAAATCCGTATGCCCGGCGGTCATATTTGGGACAACAGAACGTGGAACCATTACGATAATGGCTATTGGATTGAAGGCACATTGGAAATCGATGATGGCGACAGACCTACGCTTACTATCGCTCCCGGCAATACCATTCTTATGAATCCCAATACGGTAATCCGAGTTTACGGAGGCGGTATCCTTGCCGTAGGCACCGTTACCGACAGCATCACTTTCACCCCCAAGAACGGGGCTGTGGGCGGTTGGTATGGTTTCCGCTTCTACGATGGCAGCGACGATAACGCGGCTTCCTCTTTACGCTACTGCATCATTGAAAAGGCCACTACCAACCTTTACAGTGAGTACACCACTCAACCCAGTCTGATGTACAGCACGGTGAGGCAGGGCGTCAACTACAACCTTGACATCACCCGCAATTCTTCAATAGACATCGATGGTGTGGTCTCCCGCGACTGCCCCGTCGGATTGAGCCTATATGAGAATGCCTCTGCCAACTTGGTTGCGACCTCCTTCGACAACTGCAGCAACTGCTGCGTGAGTGTTGATGGAAACACCAACCATGTGGAGTTCTACTATTGCAACATGAACAATTCCAACATTGGCGTACGCTACGTCAATCCCAACATGAACATTCCGAACTATTCCGTCAACAGCAGCATCACCTTCAACAATGTGACCTCGCCTGTAGGCCTCAATGAAGGCAATGTCCGAAACCGCAGTTGGGGAGCCAACGAATATGGCGTATATGGCGACATCTACGTGTATTCCGACTGGGAAGCTTCCGATACGGCTCAACTCACCCTGGAGGCTGGCAGCATCCTGCGTTTTGCCCAAGGCAAACATTTGCGGATAAGTCACTGGGACTATGGATGGGCTTACAAAGGCAAGCTTTCTGCTGTAGGCACCGAGGAGGCTCCTATTGTTTTCACTTCGCTCAACGGCGAGGCTGGGGGATGGGCAGGTTTGCGCTTCTATGAAGGCACAAAGACTACCATTCTTAAACATTGCATCTTCGAGAAAGCCAATGAATGGAACGTGTATATTAACTATACGAACAACATCCGCATGGAAGACTGTGAATTTAATAATTCCAACGGTTATGGCTTGTATTATTATAGTGCCAGAAATGTTGATGGCGAGAAAATGGACAACCTGCAGTTCAGCGGCAACCTCTATAATGGTATCGCTATTAGCGGAGTCACTCTAAGTAATCGCACTTGGGATGCCTACGACTACTTTGTAAAAGACAACCTTGAGGTTCGCTCAGAAAGCTCAAGCGACACCTCCTGCATCACCCTTATGCCTGGCACCCACTTTTATGCCTTACAAGACAAGTGCATATATGTTGGCACAAACGATTGCTATGGCAAACTCATTGCCGAAGGCACCGAAGAAAACCCCATCACCTTTACCTCACTCAATGGAACATGGGGTGGTCTGCGTTTCTATAATCGGACTAGACCCTCTTCCCTCAAGCACTGCATTTTTGAAAAAGGTTATAGCTACAATGTGTACGTGGAAAACACCCACAACACCCGTTTCGAGGACTGCGCGTTCAATAATTCCAACAACTACGGAATGCGGTTCAACAACCCTAACTACGTCCATGGTGAAAACACGGTCAACCTGAGCTTCAACGGCAACCAACGTGACGGTATCGCCATCAACGGCGGCACCCTCTATGGTCAACGCACATGGGGCGACTACAACTACTATGTTACTGACGATCATTTATGGGTTCGCGCCGAAAACACCAGCGACACTGCCCGTCTTACCCTTTGCCCTGGTGCTACCCTTCATTTCGCCTCAGGCAGATATATGCAGGTGAGCTGGAATGAATACTATGGCAGCCTCATAGCTGAAGGCACAGAGGAAGCCCCCATCACCTTCACTTCCATCAATGGCCTGACAAGTGGATGGGACTGTTTGGCTTTCTATAGTAAAACCGCACCCTCCTCACTCAAGCACTGTATCTTTGAGAAAGGCTCCACACAAAATGTGTATGTTAACCACACTAACAACGTACTCTTCGAGAACTGCGAATTCAGATATGCTGGAGACCGAGGGATAACGATTGTCAGCTCCGCCTCACCCACTGTCAGGCTTTGCAGTTTCCACCACAACACCTTATGTGGTGTCTATTTGAGCGACAATGCCACCCCAATCCTTGGCGGCAGCCCTGAAAATGCCAATGACATCCTCTTCAACAACAATTGGGCCATCTATCAAGACGGCGGGAACAACGTTGACCTGAGCTACAACTTCTACGGCACTTTGGACAGCCTCTCCATCGAAAGGTCAATACGCGACAGAATTGATGATGGCTGGAAAGGTCGTGTGAATGCCTTCCCCGTCTCCATGCTACCTGTTGCAGGCCATACCCTCACCGGCACCTTGCTCTATGATGGCAATCCCGAATACACCATGCCGGGCAGCACCGTGATGGTGAAGAACTTTGACGATGAAGTGCTTTACCAGACCACTACGGATGCTACAGGACATTTCGCCCTCGAAAATATGACTGGCGGTGCCAGAAAAGTGGACTTCACCCCCAATGTGGATGTGGAAGGCACCATCACCACTGCCGATGCTCTGGCTGTCATGCTGCATTATGTGCATGAAACCATGCTCAGTGGCCACCGCCTCGCCATCGCCGATGTCAATGGCAGCGGAACGGTGAACGGCACGGATGCCCTCTTTATCCAAAAGCGCTATGTCCATCAAATTGAGACCATGCCTGTTGGCGATATGTACTACAGCCTGTATGACAGCATCGACTATGGCCACTATGCCACCGACCTGACAATGACAGCTCTCGCCTACGGCGATGTCAACGCCAGCTATCAAATGCTGCGTGACGGCATCAACCTGCTCAGCGATGGACAGATTCTCGTCGGTCCCAACCATTACTATGACATCCCTGTGAGTGTCCAGAATGCCTTGGAAGCCGGTGCCATCTCACTGAAGCTGAACTATCCTGCCGAGTATCTCACTATTGAACGAGTCCTGCTGCCTAACGGCGAGGAAGCCATGATTTATGACAACGACGGACAAGTCACCATCAGCTGGTACAGCCTCGACCCGATGCTGCTCTCCAACAACGACCTCATGCTTACCCTTGGCATCCGTACCAAGGACATCTTCAACCTGAATGAGCCCATCACCTTTAGCTTGGACAACCGTTCCGAACTCACCGACGGCAGCGCCCAAGTCCTCAGCAACGTGACCCTCACCATGCCTGAGCTCATCACCCTCGGCTATGAAGGCTTAGATGAAAATGGCGACTTCGGTCTGTCCGTCTATCCCAACCCGATGAGCGACCGCAGCGTGGTGCGTTACAACCTGCCTGCCGAAGGTCGTGTCACCTTCTGCATCTACGACCTCTTGGGCAACACTGTGCAAGCCGTTGAACCTGGAGTCCAAAGCTTAGGGCAACACGAAATCGAGCTGAGCGGCTTGGCCTCCGGTATCTATATGGGTCGTCTCGCCATCTCTGGCAACCGTGAAGAAGTGCAAATCGTTAAAATCGTTGTAAAATGAAAAAACAAATCATAAACATCATTGTCGCTTTTCTGTTCGCCGTGATGCCGGTGGTGGCCCATGCCACCATCGACACCTTCGCGGGCAGTGGTTCAATGTGTCCAGGCTCGGAAGCCGCTATTCCCATCACGGTAGCCAGCTGCAACGGCGTGTCAGCCATCAGCCTCGCCTTGAACTACGATGCCAGTAAAGTGACTTATTTGGGCTATCAGAACGCCAGTTCGCACTTCGGTAGCAACTTGCATGTGAACGCATCGGGGGGCACCATCTACCTCACCTGGTTCTCACTCAACGCCGTGGACTTCGGCAACGAGACCCTTATCGAGTTCCGTTTTGAAGGCATCAACGGCACCTCAGCCTTGACGTGGAACACCGCAAGCTGCGAGTACAGCGACTCATACGGAAACGTGATTCCTTCCACTTACACCAACGGCTCCGTCTCGGTGTATTCGGTGCCCACCATCACCTCACAGCCTAATAATGTCACTGTGACGGAAGGGCAAAACGCCACTTTCTCTGTCGGTGCTACTGGTACTGGTCTCACTTACCAATGGCAAGTGAGCACCAACGGCGGAACAACGTGGAGCAACCTGAACAACGGCACACCTTATAATAATGTGACCACCTCTCAGATGAGCATTGCGAACACTCCTTTGAACTTCAATGGTAATCGTTACCGTTGCCAAGTGACGGGCACCTGCGACCCGATGGTCTATTCCAATGCCGCCCTGTTGATGGTAAACGATTTGCTACCCACCATCCACACCACAGCAGGAGCCATCACCTCATGCCCTTCCACAGAGTTCAGTATCCCCGTCTCGGTGACCAACTGCAACAACGTGGGTTCCATCTCCTTGGCGCTGAACTACAACGCCAACATGGTGACTTTCTTGGGCTATGACAACGTCAACCCCGGACTCGAGGACGGACTGCTGAAGATTCATGCGGACAACGGTGTCGTCTACATCGTATGGATTGCCCAACAAGCCAACTTGAACATTGGAAATGTCGACCTCTTTAACCTGAAGTTTGAGTCGGTATCAGGCAATTCCAACTTCACTTGGAACACCTCACAATGCGAATACAGCTCCCCCACGGGACTCATTTTCCCCACCACGTTCTCCTCGGGTTCGGCTACCGTTTATTATGTCCCTACCATCAGCTCGCATCCTTCCAACCGCACCATCGATGAAGGCAACAACACTACCTTCAGTGTCAGCGCAAGCGGAACAAATATCGCCTACCAATGGCAGGAGAGCACGGACAACGGCATGCAGTGGAACGATCTGAGCAATGGAACACACTACAACAACGTCAATTCGGCAACCCTGACCGTCTCCAACGTGACCAGCGGGATGGACCAATACCGCTATCGCTGCCAGGTGACCGGCAGCTGCGACCCTGCTGCCTATTCCAATGCCGGCGTCTTACATGTGATTCCCTTCCTGCCCACCATCCACTCGCAGCTGTCCAGCGTGACTTCATGCGAGGATGTGGTGTTTGATGCCGACCTCCTCGTCAACAACTTCACAGGAGTTGGTTCGGTCTCCTTGACCTTGACCTACAACAACTCGCTACTCACCTACGAAGGCTACGAGAACGTAAATGCAGCCTTGTCAAACGGCACGCTGTTGGTCAATGAAGATGGTGGCAAAATCTTCATCTCATGGATGTCGGTTGGCGGCGCCACATTTAGCAACGGGCGATTGCTCTCGCTAATGTTCACTGGAACACCCGGCAACGCCAACCTGACCTGGGTTACCGACCGCTGCGAATACGCCAGCACGCAAGGCCAACTTTTCCCGACGACCTACCAAAACGGCACGGCGACCATACAGTCAGCCCCTTACATCAACAGCCACCCCGTCAACCGCAGCATTATCGAGGGTGAGAACACCACCTTCTCCGTCAGTGCAGGCGGCTATTCCATCAGCTACCAATGGCAGGTGAGCCAGAATGACGGCTTGACGTGGACTAACCTGATTAACGGCAGCCTCTACAGCAATGTCACCTCGTCGACGATGACCATCACCAACGCCACCCTTGCGATGAATGGTTATCGCTACCATTGCGTGGTAAGCGGCGGATGCGATCCCGAAGCCATATCCAACAGTGCCAAGCTCACGGTGAACCACTTCATTCCCACTATCAACACCACAATCGGCTCGATGACCACTTGCTCAGAGACTGAGTTCAGCATCCCCATCAGCGTGACCAACTTCAACGGTGTGGGAGCCTTCTCCTTAGCGCTGGCTTACAACCCTGACATTCTGACCTACGCGGGCTATGAGGGAGTCAACTACCACTTGAACAACGGAGAGCTGCAACTCAACGCCAACGATGGCGTGGTCTACGCCACCTGGATGTCAGCCTCGGGTGCCAACATCGGCAATGGCACACTGCTTTGGGTCAAGTTCACAGGCGACCAAGGCAGCTCCGCACTGAACTGGAATACGACAATCTGCGAATATGCCACCCAGTCGGGCGAGATTATCCCCTCCACCTTCACCAACGGCAGCATCGTAGTGAGACCCGTCAACTTCACCATTGACGAACAGCCTCAAAACCAAGTCGTTCTTGAAGGCGAGAGCACCAGCTTTGTCATCGGCACCACCGGCAGCAACCTAACCTACATCTGGCAATTGAGCGAAGACCAGGGAGCCACCTGGAGCAACCTCTCAAACGATGTGACGTACGCCGGCGTGAACACCAACACCCTGCAAGTTAATGGTGTCACCATCGGCATGAACGGCAACCAGTATCGCTGTGCCGTGAACGGAGGCTGTGGAACCCAATGCTCGCAAGCCGCCCTGCTTACCGTGACCTCGCCCTACGCCTTCTACGATGTTCTCGTAGAGGTGTTGCCCGAAGAGGGCGGCACCGTAACAGGCGCAGGCACCTACTATGAAGGCGACACCGTCACGTTGGAAGCCACCGCCAACACAGGCTACCATCTTGTGAGCTGGACAGAGAACGGCGAAGTGGTCAGCACCGATATCGAATACACCTTCATTATTCAAGAAGAGCGCAACCTCATCGCCAACTTCGAATTGAACCAGTACCAAATCAACCTGTCGAGCAACATCGGCAGCGCTGGAACACTGGATGGCGGCGGTACCTACACCCACGGCGCCAGCTGCACCATCGCAGCCACCAACAATGAGGGATATCTCTTCCTCAACTGGTCGCTGAACGGCGAGGTGGTCTCCGAAAACCCCAGCATTACCTTCACCGTTACCGAAAACGCCAACTATGTGGCCACCTTCTATGCCTTCAATCCTGCATTTGCCAACTATGTCTCTAACGGCCTCATCATGCAAGTGGACGGCATACAGAACACCCGTGACGGACACTCTGACGAAACGGATGTCTGGGAAGACCTGGTAGGCTTCTATGACTTGTCGGTAAACAACTATTCCTCTTACACCTGGGAAGACAACCACTTTATAGGACTTGGCAACGGAGGTTACCTCAATACCGGCAAACCATGGAAGTATTTCAAATCGTTGACCGGCGATTTCACCCTTGAGATTGTCGCCTACATCGATTGCGACAAGACCTCTCCAGCCTATAGAGGTTTGGCCGGTTGGCATGTAGGCAGCGATGGCGTTGCGATACAAAACGAACAAGGAAGCGGAAGAATGGAAACCATGCGTTCGCTGCCCGTAGCAGAAGTCGACGACCAAGTCGCCACATTAACCTTTACAACGAGACATGGTTCTTTCTTGAATGGTGAGTGGAGAACCAATAACGACAATATTGCTAACAGTATCAATTCCAACCAAACAGCCGTCTTTGGCAACAGCTACATGCAGCAGAGAGGATGGAATGACAGCATCTATGCCATCCGTATCTACAACAGGTCGCTGACGGCTGAGGAGATAGCTTACAACCACAGCATCGATATGGCGCGTTTCGGCTATGGAGTGTACCAAATCATCGCCGAGGCGAACCCCGAGGAAGGAGGAACCGTGAGTGGCGGCGGCGGATACCCCGTGGGTACCGAATGCACCCTGACGGCAGTCCCCAACGAAGGCTATACCTTTGTGAATTGGACGGAGAACGACTCGGTAGTCTCCACCGAGGCCACCTACAGCTTCATAGTAACCGAAGCCGCAACCTATAGGGCCAACTTTGCCGTCTATAATCCACCTGACTATATTTCGGATGGCTTAATCATGCACGTAGACGGCATCCTGAACACACGGAACGGGCATTCCACCACTGCCACTGTCTGGGAAGACTTGGTGGGTAACTATGACCTGACGGTAAACGGCTATGCGTCCTACACCTGGGAAGACAACCACTTCATAGGACTTGGCAACGGGGGATACCTCAACACTGGGCATACTTGGAGATATTTCAACTCGTTGAACAACGACATCACCATTGAGATTGTCACCTATATCGATTGCGACAAGACCACGCCCATCTGGAGAGGACTGGCGGGTTGGCATTGGAATGAGGATGGCACGAATTTCCAAAACGACCAGGTAGATGAAAGAATGGAGACCTTGGGCCAGTTGCCCGTAACGGAAGCCGACGACCAAGTCGCCACGGTTTCTTACACGAGGTTCAACGGTTCCTTCCTGAACGGCGTTTGGAAGACCAACATCAACAATATTCCCAACGGCGTCAGCTCTGATCAAACCGTTGTCTTTGGTAACAGCTTTATGCAACAGAGAGGATGGAACGACAGCATCTACTGCATCCGTATCTACAACAGGACGCTGACCCCCGAAGAGATTGCCTATAACCACAGCATCGACGTCGAGCGTTTCGGTGCCAGCTTAGGTTTGTACAGCATTGCCGTTGAAGCGAACCCCGAAGAAGGAGGAACCGTAAGCGGCACTGGCAGTTACCATCTGGGTGACGAATGCACCTTGACAGCTACCCCCAACCAAGGATACCTCTTTGTGAGCTGGACGGAGAACGACTCGATAGTCTCCACCAATCCCGTCTACAGCTTCACGGTAGAAGGCAACAGAACCTTAGTGGTCAACTTCGAGGTTCAGGCTGAAGCGCCCGCTGGTGCCATCAATGGTCTGTTCTCAGTAGGCGAAGGTTCGCAGGTGTATTTCGCGCAAGGTAACTTGCAGTACATCGGCAGTGCCGCCGAGCCTTACTGGAAGTTCGCTGAACATCAGTGGGAATACCTTGGCGATGCCCAGAATGGCACAGCAACCGATATCGACAGGGATTTGTTCGGATTCTCGTCCAATGGTGTCAACCACGGTGCTGTTTGCTACCAGCCCTGGTCAACGAGTTCAAGCAACGGTGACTACTATGCTTACGGTGCTTGTGAATACAACCTCTATGACCAGACTGGACTGGCCGACTGGGGATGCCATCCCATTGTCAACGGCGGTAACACCGCCAATTTGTGGCGCACACCTACAAATGCAGAATGGGTCTACATTTTTGAGGAACGCGCCACCGTATCCGGCATCCGCTATGCGAGGGCAATGGTAAACGATTTGAATGGCATCATTTTGCTGCCTGACAACTGGAATGCCTCCCTCTATGCCCTCAGTACACCTAACCAAAGCAATACATCCTATGACAACAATATCGTCAATGAATCGGATTGGCTCAGCATCTTTGAACCCGCAGGAGCCGTTTTCTTGCCCGCCTCGGGCTACAGAGACGGAACCTCTGTAGGAGGGGTGAATGAGAATGGAGATTATTGGTCTTCATCCATCTACAATTGCAACAGTGCCTATATCGTTAATTTCCAACCCAGCAGCCTTAACCCCTCCTATACCTGTGAAGCAGACGGACGATACTATGGACGTGCTGCACGCTTGATTACCGACTTTGGAACCACAGTGACATCCTACCAGATACAAACCCTGCCCAATCCCGCCGAAGGCGGAACGGTAACAGGTGCAGGCACCTATGCTGAAGGCTCAACCGCCTTGCTCACTGCCAACCCGAACCTCCACTATTCCTTCACGAACTGGACGGAGAACGACTCGATAGTCAGCACCGATGCCCAATACAGCTTCGTTGTGACTGACGACAGGACCTTAGTGGCCAACTTCACTCTCAACAGCTACGAGATTGCTGCCACCGCCTCTCCTGAGCAGGGCGGATCTATCACTGGCACTGGCTCGTACAACTATGGCTCCACCGCCACGTTGACAGCAACAGCCAACACGGGCTATACCTTCGTCAATTGGACAGAAGAGGGCGAGGAGGTCAGCACCGATGCCCAATACAGCTTCGTTGTGACTGACGGCAGGACCTTGGTTGCCAATTTCAGCCTCAACAGCTATGAGGTCAGTGCCTACGCCTCTCCCGAAGAGGGCGGCACCGTCAACGGCATGGGTGTCTACAGTTATGGCTCGACAGCTACGCTGACGGCTACCGCCAGCACAGGCTATACCTTCGCCAGCTGGAAAGAGAACGGCCTGGTGGTCTCTGTCAATGCCACCTATACCTTCACCGTAACAGGTGAAAGGACCTTGGAGGCGGTCTTCTCCATCAACAGCTACAACATCACTGCATCAGCCAACCCGACCAATGGCGGTACGGTATCCTTCGAGGGCAACTACACTTACGGCTCCACCTTCACCGTCATGGCCTCTGCCAACACGGGCTACACCTTCGTTAACTGGACGGAGGGTGATGAGGTAGTCAGCACGGATGCCCAATACAGCTTCACCGTGAGCAGCAACAGGAACCTGGTGGCCAATTTCAGCCTCAACAGTTATGAAATCGCTGCCTCTGCCAACCCAGAGGAGGGCGGTACCATCAACGGCACGGGTATTTACAATCACTTCTCGACCTGCACGCTGACGGCAGTAGCCAGCCAAGGCTACACCTTCGTCAACTGGACCGAGGACGGCAATGTGGTCAGCGCCACTGTCGCCTACACCTTCACAGTGACGGGTGAGAGAAACCTGGTGGCCAACTTCAGCCTCAACAGCTACGAGGTCAGCGCCTACGCTACCCCCGAAGAGGGCGGTACCATCGACGGCACGGGTGACTACAACCACTTCGAGACCTGTACGCTGACAGCGACAGCCAACGCAGGCTATGCCTTCGAGTGCTGGAAAGAAAACGGCATTGTCATCAGCAGCAATGCTGTCTATTCCTTCACCGTAACCAGCGACAGAACTTTGGAGGCGGTCTTCTCCATCTACAGCTACGAGATTACTGCCACGGCCAACCCGACCGAGGGCGGCACGGTGAACGGAACAGGGACCTACGACTATGGTACAACCTGCACGTTGACAGCCTCTGCCAACGAGGGCTACACCTTCGTCAACTGGACTGAGAACGGCAACGTAATCAGTACCGATACCCAATACAGCTTCATTGTGACGGGCAACAGGGCACTTGTAGCCAACTTCGAAGACCATGGGCAGCTCACCACCTACTGGACGCCTTGCGACGAGAACCTCTACTCGCAGACCTCTGCCATCGTTGCTGTCATCCTGATTGACGGGGTCGAGCAGTACTCCAACCAGCTGGAGCTCGGTATCTTCTGCGGTGACGAGTGCCGCGGTACAGCCATCGCCTCCTTATTCGAGTATACACAGCGCTACCTCGTCTATGCCAACGTGTTTGGCGAGAACGGGCATGAGCTGTCCTTCAGGCTCTACGACCACAGCATTGGGCAGGAAGTCGACCTGACGCCTCCTGCCAGCGTGCCTTTCACCGAGGATGGTTACGGCTTACTGGCCGCCCCCTTTGAGGCGAACTTCACCTCTACGGTTGACATCACCGCCACAGTCGACCCGGTAGGAGCCGGCACGGTTGACGGCGCTGGTGCTTACGCCATCGGCGCATCCTGCACCCTCACCGCCAATGCCAACAACGGCTTCCAGTTCATGTACTGGACCTTGGACGGTAACGTGGTTTCCACCGAGGCCACTTATGAGTTCACGGTGACTGAGGCAGCCGCCTTCGTGGCACACTTCCAGTTAGTCCACAGCCTTCTCATCTCTTCGGGATGGAGCTGGTGGAGCACCTACATTGAGCAAGAGGGCTCCAACGGACTCCAAATGTTAGAGAACAGCCTCGGCGCTGTAGGCATCCGCATCCAGGGCAAGAACGCCAGCGTTGACAGCTACACCTACCAAGGCAACACCAGCTGGTACGGAGGACTCACCGCCATCAACAACGAGCAAATGTTCAAAATCCGCACCAGCGCAGCCTGCAACGTCGTGATTACAGGCGACATGGCCCAGCCGGAGGACCACCCCATCACCATCAATAACGGATGGAATTGGATTGGCTTCATCTCCAACCACAGCATGCCTATCGCTACCGCCCTGAGCGGCTTCACGCCGGATGCCGACGACATCATCAAGGGCAGAAGCCAGTCGGCGACCTACTTCTCCAACGGCTCCAACAGCGTGTGGTACGGCACCCTGAACACCCTCGAACCCGGACAGGGCTACATGTACAAGTCGAACAACAGCATGCCCAAGACGCTGGTCTACCCAGCCGTCCGTGACGACGAGGAACTCAAGCCTAACCTCTCGCCTGACGACAACGTCTTCGTCCCAGCCGACGAAAACTATGCCGACAACATGCTCATCACCGCTGTGGTGGAGGTGGACGGCACCGAGCTCCGCTCCGAGGACTATGAGGTGGCTGCCTTCGTCGGCGACGAGTGCCGCGGCAGCGTCAAGCTGATGTACATCGAGCCGCTCGACCGCTACGTGGCCTTCCTGCTCGCCTTCGGCGATCAGGCCGAGCACCTGCACTTCGTGCTGACCGACGGACGCAACATGAGTTGGTCTGAAAACCTCGTTACGTACATTACGGATGGAACGGAGGGCACGCTGACCGAGCCTATCACCCTGCACTTCGGTGCGATGGGCACGGACGACAACCTGATGGTTCCCGTCTATGTCTATCCCAACCCGTCGAAGGGCATCTTCCACGTCGAGGGTGAGGGCATCCTGAAAGTCGAGGTGATGGATGCTTACGGCCAAGTCATCCTCTCCGAGGAGGTCGAGAAAGACTTCCTGCAGGTCAACCTCGGCGACAAAGCCGCCGGTGCCTACCTGCTGAGGATAGTGACCCACAACGGCATCATCACCAGAAAACTGGTCAAGGAGTAATCCAACCGACCAGAAATGAAAAGAAGGAGGGCCGAAACCCTCCTTCTTTTTTGTTATATCCAAAAATAGCCGTATCTTTGCAGCGTATTAACCGCTAAAACACAAATACCATGAGTAAAAGAACCTTGAGAATGATGACTACCGCCATGTCGATTGCGGTGTTTCTGATGGCTTTTGCCATACAAGTCCAGGCCCGTCCCGTTGACAGGGAAAGGGCACATCAGATGGCCTTAAATTTCATGAATGCCAACGGCCTGCGGTCTGCACAACTGAACGACGTGACGACAGCAGCCGGATTTTCAAACATCTATGTCTTCACTGCTGAGGACGGCTTCGTCCTGATGTCAGCCGACGATTGCATGCCCCCTATCCTCGCCTACTCGCTGAATGGAGCTTTTGACTTCGAGAACATGCCCGACAACAAGAGGGCTTGGATTGAGGAGTACAGCCAGATTATCCAGAGTGCCATCGACCAGCACCAAGACGCCGACCCTGAAATAGCGCAGCAATGGCGCGACCTGGCCGAGGGCAACAACAGCCGCAACGCCCGATACGTCGTGGTAGAGCCCATGACGCAGACCCATTGGAACCAGAGCGATCCCTACAATCTGTTATGCCCTTCCAATTCGGTGACGGGTTGTGTGGCTACAGCTATGGCCCAAGTGATGAAATACTGGAACTATCCCCATCACGGCATCGGCTCGCACTCGTATACCCATCCCACCTACGGCGTACTTTCAGCCGACTTCCAGTCCACCATTTACGACTGGGCCAATATGCTCAACAACTATAACGGCTCCAGTAACTCCACACAAAACATGGCAGTCGCCACCCTGATGTACCATTGCGGTGTCTCAGTAGACATGGAGTACTCTCCCACAGGCAGCGGCGCTGTCACTGCCAAAGTAGCCAATGCCTTGAAAGCCTATTTCAACTATTCCAACGAGACCCAGCATCTTGACCGTGCTTCCTATTCCGATGATGAATGGATTGCCCTTCTGAAAGCCGATCTGGACCAAGGCCGTCCTGTCCTGTATCACGGCAGCGGCAACGGAGGCGGCCATGCTTTTGTCTTTGACGGTTACAATAGCGACAACTACTTTCATGTCAACTGGGGATGGGGTGGCTATTGCGACGAGTATTATGTCGTCAATAACCTGAATCCTGGTCCGGGCGGCATCGGTTCAGGTTCCCTTGGTGTCTACAACGACTTTCAGGGTGCAGTGGTGGGCATTCATCCTTCGGAAAGTATCGCCAGTGCTCCCACCAACCTGACCTACACCCAAACCGAAAGCACCATAACCCTCACTTGGACAGCGGCTACCGGCGCAGCCAGTTACAACATCTATTGCAACGGGTCTCTGATTGGCAATACCTCGTCGACCACCTATACCCACAATGCTCCTCACGGCACTTCCGTCTACATCGTGAGAAGCGTGGATGCCAACGGCTATTTGTCGCTGTCGTCCAATGCGGTGACGGTAACCGTCGACTATCTATCCCCTGTTGTTGACGACCTTGCCGCTACGGTTTCGGGCAGTGATGTAACGCTCACCTGGTCGGCTCCCGAGTGGTGTTATCCCACGTCACCCACAGCAACCCTATCCTACGGAGAGGGGCCGGTCTATTATTCCTGGACGAGTACTTATTATGGACACAGGTATTTGGCCGCTGACTTGGCACAGTATGCCAATAAGGCCGTGTATAAAGTGGAAACCTACATTCAGTACCCTGGCACCTACACGGTGTATGTCTACACCGCATCCACTTCAAACAACCAACCTGATGCGAATGCTTTGGCGTTTACCCAAGTGATGGATTTTGACCAACCTGGATGGCAGGGCTTCAACTTCGATGCACCTGTCCTCCTTTCAGGAACAGATGACCTGTGGGTGGTATGGAAAGTGGAGAATACCAATCAGGCCTATCCCACTCCGAGTTTCAACTTGGACAGTTATAACGCCAATGCCTGTTACAATAGCACCTATTCCCCAACGTCATTAAGCAGTGTCTCCTCCAACTATACCATCTCTTGGTTGATTCGAACCTGCCTTACCGACGGCACCTACACTTATAATCTCTACAGGGATGACACCAGCATTGCCGACAACCTCAGCGGCACTACCTACAGCGACAGCAACCTCCCCGACGGCACTTACACTTATTATGTAAAGACCAACTACTACGGCGGCGAGACGGGAGCCTCCAACCCCGTTACCGTAGAAGTCGGCAACACAACCGTTACCCAAACCACCTCCCTCACTGAAGGATGGAACTGGTGGAGCCCCTTCATCGACCAAGAAAGCATCGACGGACTCCTGATGTTGGAGAACAGTCTGGGTACCAATGGCATTCGCATCCAAAGCAAGACCGGTGGTGTCGACTACTATGAATACCAAGGCTCAGGCTCCTGGTACGGCAACCTTAACGCGTTAAGCAACGGACAGATGTACAAGATTCGCACCAGCCAAGCCTGCGAAGTCGAACTCACAGGCAACCCCATCGTGGCGGAAAGCCTCGTCATCACCCTCTACGAGGGATGGAATTGGATTGGATTCCCCTCCGGACAAAGCATCAGTCTTGAAGCTGCCTTGAGCGACTTCAACCCTGAGCCCGAAGACATCATCAAGGGCAGAAGCGGTTCGGCCTCCTTCTTCTCCTCCGGCCAATACCAATATTGGTACGGTACCCTGACCACCTTGGAGCCGGGACAAGGCTATATGTACAAGTCGAACAGTCCCACGCCCAAGACCCTGGTCTTCCAAATAGGACGCAACAACGGCGAACAACCGGTCAAGGAGTAATCCAACCGACCAGAACGGACAATAAAAGGAGGGCCGAAGCCCTCCTTTTCTGTTTTCAACTGCAACACAGGGCTGTACATGAAAGGGCTGTACTTGTCACCCTATCGTTACCTCAATGTTATGTCAATGTTATGTCGTCGTATCAAAAAGTTTGATTAGAATTTGAGTAAAGTTTCAGTAGTGTTTGAGTAAAGGGGGAGTAAAACCTAAAGACTTCCATAAGGTCACGAAATGCTATCAAGAACTGTCCCAGTCTGTCCCACCTGTCCCACCTGTCCCACCCCTGGGACAGTGGGACACCTTGGGACACCTTCAGGACAGGGACACTTTTGGGACAGGGACACTTTGCTCACTATGAGAAGAGCAGAAAAACACAACAAAATTGAGAAAATGAGCATTATCTCAAATATTAAGCCTATTTTTGCTGCCCCAAAACAAACGAATACTGACCCAACGAATGAAAAGACACCGCTCCATAACCCTGCTGCTGACAACGGCCATCCTGCTGGCTACAGCCCCCCTGCTGTTGGGACAGCCCGTCAAGGATACGTGCTTAGTACAGAAAAAGTTGGAAGCCGTGCGTCTACCCGATATGAACTTGCCGAGGGCCGGCCATTCGGTGTTCTACGTCAACGGAGAACTGACCGTGGTGGGCGGCCACACCTCAGGCTTCGTGTTGACCTCTACCGCCGAATATTTCAGCGAGGGCGAGTGGCATCTGATGACCACCGTCTATCCGCACGACAATGGTATGGCTGTGGTGTTGGACGGAGGCAAGCGGGTGCTGATTGCCGGAGGCCACGAAAAGAACCTCGGCATAGGCCAAAGGTATGAGGCGGAAATGTATGATCCCCTGTCACATATCTTCAACGGCTTCGGCTGCCTTGACCATAAAAGGGCTTTGGCGCAGGGCGCAGAGCTCGACAGCGGACGGGTACTCATCACGGGCAACCATTGCAACAACGACGCTTTCGAAATTTTCGACGGGAAGAAGTTTTTTCATCATGTGAAGGATGTAGCTGCATGGCGGTATGCTCCCTACGTGCTGCCTGTGGCTCCCGACGACGCCATCGCCTTCGGTACGGTGTGGCGCAATGGCTACGTGCCTTGCGACACCGTTGACCGCCTGAAGGGCGAGCCTTTCTGTGTACCGCTGCTGAAGGAATGGATGCCCTTGAATTTAGACCAAAACAACCACGCCCATGTGGCCTTTATTGGCAACAAGACTTCAGGCGACTATTCCTACCTCATCGCGGCGCGGCATCTCAACGGCGAGATGGGCTTTATCCATATCCACGACACCGTCTTCACCTTGTTGCCCACCACCCGTCCTGTGCCGACAAGAACGAAGTGGGGATCCATTCTGTATATCGCTCCGGCCAATGTCGACACGCTTGCGCGCCGCGCCTATCTGTTGGGCAGCGACACTACAGGACGGGCTTGCATCGTTGCTGTGGAATACGACAAGCGGCCTGCGCCACTCACCTTATATTACACCGACCCACTGCCTGACTTTGGCAACACGATGCCCGTCCTTACGCCTGAGGGCGATCTTATTGTCACGGGAGGCATCTTCAACGACAACTTTGCACCTTTCTCCTCGGTATGGCTGCTCCCAGTGGGAGAGCGGAAAGCCGTGGCAACCACCGAAAAGGCCTTGCCTGAGACAGCTTCCAACAAGGCTTGGCTGTGGCTGCTTGGCGGACTGCTGTTGGTGGCTTCCGTAGTATTGGTTATTCGTCGCTTCGCGTCATTGACTACGTCGAATGCTGAGCATTTGCGAGCGCAGCGAAGCAATCCAGAGAATAAAGCCTCTGATCTGGATGGCTTCGTCGTTCCTCCTCGCAATGACGAAAAGGACAACGAAGAAACTCAACTTCAGCCTGACCCTGTCCCCAATGAACTGATGACCCGCATCATCCAGTTAATGGAAACGGAGCGACCCTATATGAACCCCAACCTGAAGCTCACCGATGTGGCTGAGGTCCTCGGCGTGCATCGCAATGTCGTCTCCGCTTGTCTCAGTGCCCAAGGCAGCACGTTCAGCCAGCTTGTGAACGACTATCGCCTGCAACGCGCAAAGGAGCTGCTGCTCTCGGAGTCAGGCATGAAGATGGCTACCATAGGCCTTGAGTCGGGCTTCGCCAACGAGCGCACCTTCTTCCGGGTCTTCAAGGACGCCACCGGCATGACCCCAAAAGAATGGGCCGCACAGCCGACGGCTTCCTGACCTTACTGGACTGACAATTCACAAAAACGACTGACAATTTGCAAATCGTCAGTCGTTTTTCGTGTTTTCACACCGCCCATCTTGGGGCTTACCACTACTTTTGTACCTCTATTTAATAAGCCGACGGAGTCATTGCGGGCTTTGACCCGCAATCCCCTACACCAAAGGAATCGAACTAATCAAAACATACAACAATGAAAAAACTATCCCTTCTCAAACAATGCATCCTCGTGGCCCTGCTCGCCATGATGACCGGCTCCCTGTGGGCCTACGACTTCTCAGCCCCTTGCTCCACCGGGCAAACCTTGTACTACAATATCATCGATGCCACCAACCATTATGTGGAATTGACCTGTCCGGGACCAGCCAATTCTTCTGGAGCAGCCTGGCAAGGATTCGACAAACCCACCGGCAATATCGTGTTACCATCAAGCGTTCAACATGGAGGAGTTTCTTATACCGTCACCCGAATCGGCAACTACACTTTCTATTGGTGCAACGAATTGACAGGCACCTTGAGCATTCCCAATACCGTGACGGAAATCGCCTATAGGGGCTTTTCACATTGCAGTGGCTTTACGGGTACCCTGACTATCCCCAACACCGTGATCGCTATAGGAGAAGAGGCGTTCGTTGGTTGCAGCGGCTTCACAGGTCCCTTGGTGCTCCCCAATTCTGTGACCACCATAGGCCGTGCGGTGTTTTCTAATTGCCCAGGATTCACCTCTATCACCTTTCCCGATAATCTGATTACCATTAGCTACAGTGCCTTCAGAAATTGCTCTGGGCTCAATTCCCTTACCCTACCCAACAATCTGGACACCATCAGTAGCTATGCCTTCTATGGCTGCACGGCACTCACCTCGTTCAACCCAGGCCCTAACTTGTCATTCATCGGCTATCAAGCCTTTCGCAATTGCTATAGTCTTAGCTCCGTCACCTTGCCTGACCATCTGAGTAACCTCGGTATGGATGCTTTCTCAAATTGCGTTGCCCTCACCTCCATCACCATCCCTGCCAATCTGACTTACTTTGGAAGTTTTGCCTTTGATGGCTGTACGGGTCTCAACTCCGTCACCGTCGAATCGAGCACTATTGGAATGGGAGCCTTCTATGGCTGCACGAATATCACTTCCCTCACCCTCGGTCCCGGCGTGAGTTCCATTGATGATAATGCTTTCTCTAGTTGCGCAGTTCTCACCGAAATCTGGGCGATGCCTAACACACCGCCTACTTTAGGATCCAATGTTTTTGGAAACGTCCCTACCGATGCCACCGTCCATGTGCCTTGCCGCTCTGTTGATGCCTATCGAAGTGCCTCAGGGTGGAGTCGTTTCACCAACTATCAGGTAGACTGTCTCACAAACCACTGGACACCGGTATATGAAGGTCTCTATTCGCAGACCGCCGTCATTATCGCCGTCATACAGATTGAAGGAGTCGAGCAGTACTCCGACCACCTGGAGCTCGGCATCTTCTGCGGTGACGAGTGCCGCGGAACGGCCATCGCCGACTACTTTGAGCCGACCGGGCGCTACATCGTTTATGCCAACGTGTACGGAGAAGACGGACATGTGCTGACCTTCAGACTCTATGACCACAGCATCCAACAGGAAATCGACTTGACATCCTACCCAAGCGTATCCTTCATCGAAGACGGCTATGGTCTTCTCCTTGAGCCCCTTGAGGTGAACTTCACCTCGTCCCAAGCAGTCCACAACCAACATCTCACTTCAGGCTGGAACTGGTGGAGCACCTACATCGAGCAAGAGGGCATCAACGGACTACAGATGCTCGAGAACAGCCTCGGCACCAACGGCATCCGCATTCAGGGCAAGAACGGCAGCGTCGACAGCTACACCTACCAAGGCAACACCAGCTGGTACGGCAACCTCAACGCCATTAACAACGAGCAGATGTTCAAGATACGCACCAACGCAGCCTGTGACATCGTGATTACAGGCGAAATGGCCCTGCTGGAGAACCACCCCATCACCATCAGCAACGGATGGAACTGGATTGGCTTCCCCGTCAACCAAGGCATGACTCTCGATGCAGCCTTTGCGAACTTCACCCCCGAATCCAACGACATCATCAAGGGCAGGAGCTTGTCGGCGACCTACTTCTCCAGCGGCTCCAGCAGTATGTGGTATGGCAACCTGAACTATCTGGAGCCTGGACAGGGCTACATGTATAAGTCGAACAACAGCACACCCAAGACGCTGGTCTACCCCACCGGACGCGGCAACGGTGAACTTCAGCCTAACATCACGCCTGCCGACAACGTCTTCGTCCCAGCCGACGAAAACTATGCCGACAACATGCTCATCACCGCTGTGGTGGAGGTGGAAGGCGCTGAGCTCCGTTCCGAGGACTACGAGCTGGCTGCCTTCGCCGGCGACGAGTGCCGCGGCAGCGTCAAGCTGATGTACATCGAGCCACTCGACCGCTACGTGGCCTTCCTGCTCGCCTTCGGCGACCAGGCCGAGCCTCTGCACTTCGTCCTGACCGACGGACGCAACATGAGCTGGTCCAGCGACCTTGTCACATACGAGACAGATGGAACGGTGGGTACGCTGACCGAGCCGGTCACCCTGCACTTCGGCACGCTAGGCGTGGCTGACAACCTGAGGGTTCCCGTCTATGTCTATCCCAACCCGTCGAAGGGCATCTTCCGCATCGAGGGCGAGGGTATCCTGAAGGTCGAGGTGATGGATGCCTACGGGCAGGTCATCCTCTCCGAGGAGGTGGAGAACGACTTCATGCAGGTCAACCTCGGCGACAGAGCCGCCGGTGCCTACCTGCTGAGGGTCGTCACCGACAACGGTGTCACCACCAAAAAGCTGGTCAAGGAGTAATCCAACTGACCAGAAATGAAAAAAAGGAGGGCTTCGGCTCTCCTTTTTTGTTTTCAACTGCAATGTATCACAGTCTTCAAGGATGCCACCAGCATGACCCCAAAAGAATGGGCGGCACAGCAGATGGTTTCCTAACCTCACGCGACTGACAATCGGAAGTAATTCCTTATTCTAATATTGTTTTTGGCGGAAATTTCCATATTCTAATATTGTTTTTTTGCATAAATTTCCATATTTGAATATTGTTTTGTACTTTTGCAGCACTAAAAACAGAACGCAATGGCCATTAATCCTGAAATACTCTATCGCAATTCGCACCGCAATGTTTCACAGGTGAGTCTGGATTTCAAACGCGAGCTTCACGATAAAATCAACTGGAATGCCCGCATCATCGGAATCAAAGGTCCCAAGGGCGTGGGTAAATCCACCCTGTTGAAGCAGCACATCAAAGAGGCTTTCCCCGACGACAGCCAGGTGCTGTATGTGTCGTTAGACAACATGTGGTTTGCCAACAACAACCTTGCTGATTTGGTGGAATACCACTACACCCATGGCGGGACCCACCTGTTTTTGGACGAAGTCCACAAATACGAGCATTGGCAAACCTACATCAAAAACATCTATGACGACTATCCCTCGCTGCGCGTGGTGTTCACCGGTAGCTCGATGCTCAAATTGGACAAAGGGGAAGGCGACCTGTCGCGACGCGTAGCCATGTACACCATGAACGGGCTGTCGTTCCGCGAATACCTGATATTCGAAAACGTCCTCCAGTACGAGAAGCTCTCGCTTGACGACATCCTTCACAACCATGTGAAAATCGCCACCGACATTGCCGCCAAAATCCATGTGCTTCCCCATTTGGAAAAATACTACCAACACGGCTATTATCCCTTTTACAAGGAAGACCTGGAAGGCTTTCACGCCAAGCTCCTTGAAGTGGTGCAGCAAACCATAGAGAACGACATCCCCTCGGTGGAAACCGTAGAATACGCCACCGTAAAAAAGCTGAAGAAACTGTTGGGAATTATTGCATTACAGGTACCTTTCGTTCCCAAGATGGACGATTTGTACGCACAGCTGGAAACGAGCCGCGAGCAAGGGTTGAGGCTGTTGGATCTCTTGCAAAGAGGAGCACTGCTTGGACAGCTGAAGACACGGGCAAAGGCCGTAAAACAAATGTCGGCTCCCGACAAGCTGTTTCTTGACAACCCCAACCTCATGTATGCCTTCAACCGTTATCCTGAAATAGGCACCATCAGGGAGACGTTTTTTCACAACCAGGTAGGACGGGAGCATGAACTCAACGCACCCCGAAAGGGCGATTTCCTGATTGACGGAAAACACACCATCGAAGTAGGTGGAGCCGACAAAGGCTTTGAGCAGATCAAAGACCTGCCCAACAGCTATCTCGCCATCGATGACGTTGAGTTTGGAAGAGGAAACAAAATCCCTTTGTGGCTATTCGGGTTCTTGTATTGATGGCGCACTCCCGAATTTTAAGGAAATTTCGGGAGAACACTCGACTGAGGTGTCACCACCAAAAAGTTGGTCAAGGAGTAATCCAACTGACCAGAAATGAAAAAAAGCTGATTTTTTCGAAAACGCCCTGTCATTTACTAGAAAGTTTCTTCGAATTATTACCGTAAATTAGCGGAATCTCGAAAAAAAATTTCCGACTCCCTGGGCGACACGTGCAGCCTCCGCAGGTGACAATTTATAACTCCAGAGGTGACAATTCTCACCGAAAACTGACAATTTATAACTCCCCAGGTGACAATTTATAACTCCAGAGGTGACAATTTACACCAAAAACTGACAATTCGTAAAATCGACTGACATTTTACACGATGTCAGTCGATTTTGGGTTTTACACCTTTATTATGTGAGGACGGTTGAGTATTTTTGTAGGGTAGTGTTCTTTGAACGAAACTAATAAAAAGGTAGGCAACGAAATTAATAAAAAGGTACACGACGAAATTAATAAAAAGGTATGCAACGAAATTAATAAAAAGGTTAGCAACTCAATTAATAATCAATTTCTAATTAAAATTCTCAACCTATGAAATTAAAAGCTTTACATCTCGGAAAGGCGATAAGTGCCGCCTTGTTCGTCCTGCTGCTGAGCGTGGCGGGTATGAAGAACGCACTTGCTCAAACTCAAGTGGCTACCCTGCAACACGGCGAAACCATCACTGCTTATTATGGCTCGGGTGCCTTGTCGTCTGCCTATAGTGCTGCATCCGACGGCGATGTCATCACCCTTTCGGGCGGCACCTTCACGGGCTGCAACTTTGACAAGAGCCTTACCATCCGTGGCGCGGGTGCCGTGGCTGACTACGAGACCGGCACTGGTCCCACGATAGTTACTGGAGATTATAGCATTGGATATAATTATAGTATTACCGGCATACATTTTGAAGGCATATATTTCACTGGTTCGATGCAAATTCAAAAGCAGACTGACCCTACTTTCATCAGATGCAATTTTACGAAAATAACTTGTGGTGGTAATTATACTGATAATAGCGGTGCTCATTTTATCAACTGCGTCATCAAAGAACTTGAAGCTGCTAGATTCCACAATACTACTTTTACTAATTGTGTGATTGATTATTTCCGTTATTTTACTGGCGGAACTTATACTTTTGATCATTGCCAAGTGACGAAAGGATGCGGCCAAGATTTTAATGGTGTTGTGGCTGTTAACAGCATCTTTGTCTTGAAAAATGGCACTCAACCGGCTGGCTCTAATTGCATTTTTAACAACTGCATAGGCATCTGCGAACTCTCAAGTTATAATCAGTTTGGTACCGCTACCCTACAAAATTGTGTCAGTTATACCACCGATAATGGCGCGAATCCTTACGAGCAAGTCTATGAGGAATACAGAGGCGGCGACTTCAACTTTGAGGGAACTTATACACTGCTGCCCAATTTGAACTTCCCGACCACCGACGGCACCGAAGTGGGCATCTATGGCGGCTCGGTGCCTTACACGGCCCGTCCTTCCTACCAGATGCTGAGAACCATCAACGCCGCTCAGCAGTCGGACACCCAAGGCAAACTGAATGTTGAAATCGAAGTCATCAACCAGTAAGACCGATACGCCATGAAACGTTTTTTAATCCTTATTGGTGCCATCCTGCTCGGCCTCTCGGTGAGGGCGCAGTCGGTGGACTACTCGTGCCGCTACTGGTTCGACCGCGACATCGAGCAAATCGCCACCGCCACGTTCACCGGCAACACCGCGCAGATGGAGTGGAACGTCAGCACGCTGGCTGACGGGCTGCACACCCTGCACGTCCAGGTGATGGACACGGCAGAGATTTGGAGTGCGCCATACAACCTGTTTTTCATCAAGACCGATGCCCATCCCACAGAGGAGATGAGCTATACCTATTGGTTCGACCGCGACTTTGAGGGCCGCCAGACCGGCACCCTCGGCAACGGCTCGCTGTTCATCGACGTCGAGGGCCTCAGCGACGGAATGCACACGTTGCACATCGCCATGCAAGGCAACACGATGAATTTGACCCACAACTATCTTTTTGTGAAGCTCCCCGTGCTGAATCCCGAGTCGCAGCTGGAATACCATTGCTGGTTCGACCAGGACTACAGCACCTTAGTGACGGGTCCTGTGGGCGACGGCTACTGCCTGATTGACGTCTCCGCCCTGCCTATCGGCAGCCACAACATGATTCTGCAACTCGAGGACGGCACGACGCTCAACATGCCCATGAACTTCGGCTTCAACCGCACCCCGATGGCTTTCGTCACCGTCGAGCCGGAAGCCGGCGGCACGGCGACGGGACAGTTGGTCGACAGCATCTGCACCCTTAATGCCATACCCAATGAAGGCTACGACTTCGTGGGCTGGACGCACAACGGCGAGGTGATAGCCACCGATCCTGAGATGTCCTTCCCCTTGTACAACGACACCGCCTTTGTGGCCAGCTTCCAGCTGAGGAGCTACGACATCGTCGCCACCGCCAACATCGCCGAAGGCGGCACGGTGGAAGGCTCAGGCACCTACTACCACTTCGACGAATGCACCCTGACGGCCACACCTGCCGAGGGCTACCGCTTCCACTTCTGGTCGGAGAACGGTGAGCTTGCCTCCACCGACCCCACCTACACCTTCACGGTGAATGGTGCCAGAAACGTTGAGGCTTACTTCGCCTGGCAGGGCGACACCCCCGAAGGTGCCATCAACGGCTTGTTCTCCATCGCCGATGGCAGACAGGTGTATTTCTCGCAAGGCAACCTTCAGTATCAAAAGAGCACCCAGACCTGGAGCTTCATGGAGCACCAATACGACGTGTTGGGCACCGAGGGAGAAGATGTGGGTGAAGACCATGCCAATGTCGACATCGTCAGCTACTTCGGTTGGGCCACCAGCGGCTGCCCCCTGCGCGAAAACATGACGAATTACTACTACCAGCCCTATAACACCTATGGTGTAAACGGCAACAATTACGGTCCGACGGTTTATAATGCCGACCTCCTTGGCGAATACATCAACGGAGACTGGGGCATCTACAACGCCATCAGCAACGGCGGCAATGTGCCGGCTGCCTGGAAGACGATGACCCGTCCGGAATGGACCTACCTGTTTGAAGGTCGCCCCAATGCCTCCTCGAAATGGGGACGCGGCAACATCGACGGCATCAACGGCGTGTTCCTGCTGCCCGACGAGTGGACGCAGCCCGAAGGCGTCGCCGAAATGGCGAGCGGCAGCAGCAGTCGTTTCAATACGAACAACTACGCCCTCATCGACTGGCTGAAGATGCAGGCCGCAGGCGCGGTGTTCCTGCCCGCAGCGGGCTGGCGTACCGGCACCGTGATTTCAGAAGTGAACGAATGGGTCAGCTGCTGGTCCACCTATGGTGTCGAAACTTGGTTCGCCCGTAATATTTGGATACAGAATTCATCGATTGACTTTGCCGACAAGAGTAATCGCCACCGTGGCTATCCCGTGCGTTTGGTCAACTATGTCACCTACAACATTGGGGCAACGCCGAGTCCGGCTGAAGGCGGTAGCATTGAAGGCACCGGCATTTACGAGCAGGGCACAGAAATCACCCTGACGGCCACACCTGCCGAGGGCTACACCTTCGTGAACTGGACTGAGGACGGCGAAGTGGTCAGCACCGATGCTGAGTACACCTTCACGGTGGAAGGCAACAGAACCTTAGTGGCCAACTTTGGCTTGAATACCCATGAGGTCTCTGTCATTGTCTCACCCGAAGAGGGTGGTACCGTCACAGGCGCTGGAGTCTACGAACACGGCGCAGAATGTACCCTGACGGCTACGGCCAACACGGGTTACACCTTTATTAATTGGACCGAGGACGGCGAGGTAGTCAGCACCGATGCTGAGTACACCTTCACGGTGGAAGGCAACAGAGCCCTGGTGGCCAACTTTGGCTTGAATACCCATGAGGTCTCTGTGATTGTCTCACCAGAAGAGGGTGGAACCGTCACAGGTGCAGGGGTCTACAATCACGGAGACACTGCTACGCTGACCGCCACCGCCAATGAAGGTTATCATTTCGTTTTCTGGATGCAGGGACATGACGTAATCTCCTATGATTCCATCTATTCCTTTATTGTTGAAGAAGACAGGACCATAGTGGCTGCATTTGATATCGAGTACGTTCAAATTGAGGTCGTAGCCAATCCTACCGAAGGAGGTTCAGCCCATGGCTCTGGTGAATACGGAGTAGGCAATGAATGCTACCTTTACGCCTATCCCAATGAGGGTTATACCTTTGTCAATTGGACCGAAAACGGCGTTGTGCTCTCCACCGAGGCTGAATACACCTACATCGTGACGCATGCTGCTACCATTGTAGCCAACTTCAGCATCAACAACTACGAGGTGAGTGCCTACGCCACACCCGAGGAGGGCGGTACCATCGAAGGCACTGGCATCTACACCCACGGCGCCACCGCCACGCTGACTGCCACGCCCAATACTGGCTACACCTTTGTCAGCTGGAACGAGAACGGTCTGGTGCTCACCACCGATGCCACCTACAGCTTCACTGTGACGGCTGATAGAGAGCTGGAGGCCGTCTTCTCGGCTATCAGTTACAACATCACCGCAACGGCCTTCCCCGAAGTGGGCGGTGAAATCTCCATCGAGGGTGAATACACCTACGGTGCCACCATGACGCTCACAGCCACTGCCAACACAGGATTCACCTTTATTAATTGGACCGAGGACGGCAATGTAGTCAGCACCGATGCCCAATACACCTTCACGGTGGAAGGCAACAGAACCCTGGTGGCCAACTTCAGCATGATTGAATACACCATCGTCACGATGGCCAGTCCGCAAGAAGGCGGTATCACGAGAACCAACGGCTTGACGACCTACGGTGCCACCCTGATGGTGATGGCCTTCCCCAACGAGGGCTATGAGTTCGTCAGCTGGACCGACAACGGCGAGGTCATCAGCACCGAGGCCCAATTCCCCTATACTGTGACAGGCGACAAAGTCTTGGTGGCCAACTTCAGCTTGATTGAATACGACATCACCGCGATGGTCTATCCCGAAGAGGCCGGTACAGTCACTGGCGCAGGCACTTACAATTACGGCACGACAGTTACACTGACGGCTACGGCCAACGAGGGCTACACCTTCGTTAGCTGGAGCGAAAACAACGAAGTGGTCTCCTTCGAACCCACCATCAGCTTCACCGCGACGGGCGACAGGGAACTCCTGGCCTACTTCAGCACCAACAGCTACGAGGTCATGGCCTATGCCGTTCCTGAGGAGGGCGGCAGCATCAGCGGCACCGGCTACTACAACCACGGCGCCACTGCCACGCTGACGGCTACAGCCAACGAGGGCTACACCTTCGAGAGCTGGTATGAATACGGCGTGATGGTCTCTGACGAAGCCACCTACAGCTTCACCGTGACGAGCGACAGGGAGCTGGAAGCCTACTTCACCATCAACAGCTACGACATCACCGCCACCGCCAATCCTGAGGAAGGCGGCTTAGTGGAAGGCGCAGACACCTACGAATACGGTACGGAATGCCTGCTGACGGCTATCGCCTACGAGGGCTACGAGTTTGTCAGCTGGACTGAAAACGGCTTTGTGGTCAGCACCGAGGCCGAATACACCTTCACCGTGACGGGCGACAGAGACCTGGTGGCCAACTTTGAGGTACAAGGCCCCATCACCAACCACTGGACCCCAGTTTACGAGGGTCTCTACTCGCAGACCTCTGTGATCATCGCAGTCATCCAGATTGACGGCATCGAGCAGCATTCCAATATGCTGGAGCTCGGCGTCTTCTGCGGCGAAGAGTGCCGTGGTACAGCTATCGCCACCCTGTTTGAACCCACCCAACGCCATCTTGTCTACATGAACGTGTACGGCGAAGATGGTCACGAACTGACCTTCAGACTGTTCGACCACAGCATCCATCAGGAACTCGACCTGACACCTCCTGCCAGTATTCTCTTCACTGAGGACGGCTACGGTTCCCTGTTGGAGCCCTATGTTGTCAACTTCACCTCTGTCGTCGAAATCACCGCCACTGCCTCTCCCGCTGAGGCTGGCTACATCACTGGTGCCGGCGAGTACATCATCGGTTCGACCTGCACCCTTACCGCCACTGCATTAGACGACTACCAGTTTGTGAACTGGACCTTAGACGGCACGGAGGTTTCCACCGAGCCTTCCTTCACCTTCACCGTGACTGAAGCTGCCCATTATGTGGCTCACTTCCTGCTCGTCCAAATCCATCACCTCAGCTATGGCTGGAGCTGGTGGAGCACCTATATCGAGCAATCGAACATCGACGGACTGCTGATGCTTGAGAACAGCCTCGGCGGTGCGGGCATCCGCATCCAGGGCAAGAACGCCAGTGTCGACCGCTACGACTATCAAGGTCAGCCCTACTGGTACGGCAACCTCAACGCCCTCAACAACGAGCAGATGTTCAAAATCAATACCAGTGAAGACTGCGATGCCGTGATAGTAGGCGACAAGGCAATGCCTGCCGACCACCCCATCACCATCAATTACGGATGGAACTGGATTGGTGTCGTCTCCGACCAAGGAATGGCTATCGAAACCGCTTTGGGCGACTTCAGCCCCGAACATGACGACGTCATCAAGGGCAGAAACGTGTCGGCCACCTATTTCTCCTACGGCAACTACACCCTCTGGTACGGCAACCTGAACACCTTGGAACCCGGACAGGGATACATGTACAGGTCGTGCAGCGAGACACCCAAGACTCTGGTCTACCCGACCGCACGCGGCAATGAAGAGCTCAAGCCCAACATCACGCCCGACGACAACGTGTTTGTCCCTGCTGGGGAGAACTATGCCGACAATATGCTTATCACCGCTGTCATTGAGCTGGACGGCGAGGAGCTGCGCTCCGACAGCTACGAGCTGGCCGCCTTTGCAGGCGACGAGTGCCGTGGTAGTGTCAAACTGATGTACATCGACGCCATCGACCGCTATGTAGCCTTCCTGCTCGCTTTCGGCGACAAGGCAGAGCACCTGCACTTCACCCTGACCGACGGTAGAGGCACAAGCCAGTCAGACGACCGCTTGATGTATGAAATTGACGGCATCGTGGGCAGCCTGACCGAGCCTATCACCCTGCACTTTGGCGCACTCAGCATGGATGACGACCTGCTGATACCGGTCACCATCTATCCTAACCCGTCGAGAGGTATCTTCAACGTCGAAGGCGAGGGTATCCTGAAGGTGGAGGTCATCGACGCCTACGGACAGGTCATCCTCTCCGAAGAGATTGAAAACGACTTCCTGCAAATCAACCTCGGCGACAAAGCCGCTGGAGCCTACTTGCTGAGAGTCGTGACCAACAACGGCATCACAACCAGAAAACTGGTCAAGAAGAGCTAATCGAACAAAAACGGCAAACAGAGGAGGGGTTATCCCTCCTTTGTTTGTTTTTACACTTTTTTTATAAAATTCATCTATTAATTTCTTACATAGTAAAAAAAAACTTATCTTTGCACGCTTAATCTTATATACATTGCATTTAATATAATAAACAAAATAAAATAACTAACTGATTAACAAATAGAAAGATGAAAAAAGTACTTACGTTACTTCTTGCATGCCTACTCAATGGCATACTACTTGCTAACCACTATGTGCCTTGCGGCGAGGGTTTATACTCTCAGACCAACACAAACGTCATCGTTGCCTACCTCGATGGCGTTGAACAGCATTCCGACAATCTTGAAGTCGGTATCTTCAGCGGAGACGAATGCCGTGGTTCGGCCATGGCTGATCTCTTCATACCTACAGGACAGCATATCTTCTATATCTGTGCCTTTGGTGAGAACGGTCATTCTATGTATTTCAAGCTGTATGACCACAGCACCGGCATTGAATATGAACAAGACCCGAACATGGAACCTGTGATCTTCTCCGAAGACGGTGTCGGCTTACTCCAGACTCCTTACGCAGCGTATTTCATCACCCCTACCATCGAACAATTCACCATCACCGCTGTGGCTGATCCCGAGGAGGGCGGCATTGTGGCAGGTGCTGGCATTTTCGATGAGGACACACAGTGCACCCTGACCGCCACCGCCAATGAGGGTTGGGCCTTCACCAAATGGACCGAGGACGACGAGATGGTCTACTCCGAAACCCAATACACCTTCACCGTGACGGAAGACAGAGACCTGGTGGCCAATTTCTTGCCTCTCCATTACACACCTTGTGATCCAGGCTTGTACTCACAGACCACAGCCATCGTAGGTATCGTCTTCATTGATGACGAGGAACAATTTTCAGACCAACTCGAGGTCGGCGTCTTCAGCGGCGATGAATGCCGCGGTACGGCTGTAACCCGATATTTTGCTCCCTCGGGACATTACCTCCTCTATGTAAATGTATACGGAGAAAACGACCAACCCTTGACCTTCAAGCTGTATGACCACGAAAACGATATAGAATATGTGTCGACTAATGAAAGCATTCCGTTTATCGAAGATGGTTATGGCTTATTGTTCGCCCCTTACGAGATTTATTTCTCAAGTGAGGTAGAGTCTTTCTACTTCGTCACCGAGGGCAACTGGAGCGATGCCAGCAATTGGAGCGGCAACGCCCTTCCCGGTGCCTACGACGAGGCCTTTATCGAAGCCAACTGTCTGCTTGACGTTGATGCCAAAGTGGCTCAAATGACCATTGAAGATGGTGTTACGCTCACCCTGCAAAGCGGGAAAGTGCTTACCGTGACGGGTAACCTGACCAACACGGAGGTCGAAAGCCTGGTCATCAAAGACGGGGCACAATTTATCAACACTCCCACCCCCTCCGAGAGAGAAGCTTCCATTGACTTTTCACAACAAGGTTACTCGAATGGCCAAGATCTGAATGGGGTAGTTATCCCCATTGATGACAACGTCAGTATTGTATTCAACAAGAACAACGGTACCAACGGCCCCAAATATTACAATACGGGAACGGCTATCCGTGTCTATCCCAAAAACACCTTCGTTGTCGCTTCCGACAGAACCATTACTTCTATTACGCTGACCTATGGCAGTGGTGATGGTTCCATCGGCATTACCACTAATGTGGGATTATTCGCCTCTCCGGTATGGACGGGCTCGTCTTCAGCGGTTACTTTCAGCATCGGCGGCTCTTCGGGTAACCGTCGCATCAAAGCCGTTGCTGTTACCTATCTCATAGAAGGTGAAGTGATGGCCACTGTGGAGAAGGAAATTATCGGCTACGAAGGCGAAGGCGGTTGGTACACTATCGCTTCTCCCATGAACGAAATGGAGATTGAAGAAAGCGACTTCCTCAACCCCGAATTCGACCTCTACCGTTACAACGAAGGTCGCTATGGCGAGGAATGGGAGAACTACAAAGATGAAACCAATGACTTCACCATTTTTGAGAACGGCCGCGGCTACCTCTATGCCAACACCAACACCTTCGCGCCTGCCTTCGTCGGTGCCTTGAACGGCAGCGAGGTTACCACCTACCTGATGTACACCGAAGATCGTCCTGACGAGCTTTCCGGCTTCAACCTCATCGGCAACCCCTTCCCGCACGTCATCTACAAGGGCAACGGCGGTGCCATTGACGACGAGCTTCTGGCTTCGGGCTTCTATACCCTCACCAACGAAGGTGCCTGGCACGTCTGCACCTATCAGGATGCCATCCAGCCCGGACAGGGTATCTTGATCAAGACCACTGAGGAAATGGATCTCACCATCAACAAGACCAACGCCAGAGCAAATGGCGAATCAGTCAACGCCAAAGCCGCCATGCCTACCTTAAACCTCAAAGTCACGGGTAATGCTGGCAGCGACCGCGCTGTGGCCTACTTCGGCCAAGGCATCAGCCTCAACAAGATTGACAATCCCACCGAGGGAGCCCCCATGCTGTACATCCATAACGATGAAGGTAACTTCGCCATTGCACACCTCAACCAAGAGGCCGAGACGATGACCCTGATGTTCCAAAACACAAGACCCTCAACGTTCACCTTGACTGCCACCCCGGGCGACACCAACTTCAGCTATCTCCACCTCATCGACCACATCACCGGCATCGACACTGACCTGCTGCAACAGCCCGACTATACTTTCCAAGCCACGGGCAACGAGTATGCCGCACGCTTCACCCTGGTGTTCAAGGTAGAGACCGGCATCGAGGAGCAAGAGCAGGAGAGCTTCTGCTTTGCCAAGGACGGCATGCTGTACTTCACGACGGAAACGGGCAACGCCACCGTGACCTTGATAGATATGCTGGGTCGCATAGTGAAGCAAGCCGATTTGTCATCCACCCGCGTCAGCATCTCCGACCTGACCGAAGGTGTCTATATCGTCAGAATGAACGACGGCAATGAAGTGAAAGTTCAGAAAATAATAATCAAATAAATGCATATACGATGAAGAAAATAATCATCACTACAGCTATTGTCCTCGGACTTGGGATGACTTCGTTTGCCAATCCTAATGGCGGCGGCGTGTTTGGTCGCGGCGAGTCAACCGAACAAGGTACCCGTGAACTGTTTGCTCCCAAACTGCCCAGCCACGGGCAAAACACCAACCAGCCCGCCCCCTTGGGCAGCGGCATCGCCGTGCTGGCCGCCTTTGGCGTGGGCTACCTCATGAGTAAGAAACACAGGGAAGAATAATTCGTAACACTTCCTATTCACAATTATGACATGCGTTGGCGGCATTGTGCCGCCAACGCTTTTTTTATATTATTGTTTTTTTTGCCATACCCCTAAAAAAAAGGCAAAAAAGATTTTGCCAATGGAATAAGTTTAATAACTTTGTAGCGTCTTTTTCGGATAACAAATCACTAAATACTAACTAAAAATTACAGCAATGAAAAAGGTACTATTACTATTAGTTGCATGCATGCTCAACGGCATGATGCTGGCCAACCACTGGGAACCTTGCGACCCAGAAGTGAATTTCGTCACTTCGACCATCCAACAATTCACCGTTACCGCAACGGCCAACCCCGCTGAAGGCGGTACCGTTACAGGCGCAGGCACCTACGATGAGAATACCACCTGCACTTTGACCGCCAACGCCAACGCGGGCTACGTCTTCACCAATTGGACCGAGAACGGACAACTCGTCAGCACTGCCGTCTCCTACAGTTTCAACGTGACAGGCGACAGAGCCTTAGTGGCCAACTTCGAAACAACCGAGAACCATTGGAACCCCGTTCCCGGAAGCATGTACTCCAACTCCACGACCATCATCGGTGTCATCCTGATCAACGGAATCGAACTTTATACCGACCATTTGGAGCTGGCCGTCTTCAGCGGCGACGAATGCCGCGGCACCTGCCGTCCTGAGGAGTTCTTCCTTACCAACCGTTACTTGGCCAACGTCAACGTGTACGGCGAAGTCGATGACGAGCTGACCTTCAAGCTTTATGACCATAGCTTGCAGCAGGAGTTTGACCTGACTTCCCCCGCCAGCGTACTCTTCACCGACGACGGTTATGGCACCCCTATTTTACCCTACGAACTGGATTTCACGGGCGAGAACCCCTATCCCCAATTCACTGTCACCGCTTCAGTCACACCCGAGATAGTTGGCAGTGTTGAAGGCACAGGAGACTATGGTCAGTACACCCTCTGCACTGTGACCGCTATCCCCTACGAAGGGTTTGCTTTCGCCTGTTGGGTTGAGGATGGCGTTATCGTTTCCACCGACCCCACCTACAGTTTTGTTGTGTATGACGATATCGACTTGGAAGCTCGCTTTACTCTTCAGGGGATTATCAACTTCCAAGACTCCTATGTGAAAGAGGTATGCGTAGCCAATTGGGATCTTGACGGCGACGGTGAACTGAGCTATGTAGAAGCCGCCTTGGTAACCCATCTGAACAATGCTTTCCAAGGAAATACAAACATCGTCTTCTTTGGTGAGTTTGTGTACTTTTTCGGATTGTCTTCCATAGAAGATTATGCATTCTACAATTGTGAATCCCTCCAAACCATAGTCCTGCCCTACATGCTGACTGCTATTGGCAGCAATGCGTTTAACAATTGCTACAATCTTATGACGATAGGTTCTTACGCTCTTGTCCCTCCGGTTATTGCCGATGAAGAAGCTTTCGCATATAGCTATGAAGGGACTTTATATGTGCCTTGCGGCACCATGGATGCCTACCAAGCTGCTCCATACTGGGAGAACTTCACCACAATGTGGTTTAACGGAATCAGTTGGGTTGAACAAGACGGACTGAGGTTTGAAATCATCGACACACGCAATCATTATTTGGCAGTGACAGGCTTTGCCAATGGCGTTACCTCGGCACAAAACCTGGTGATTCCTTCGACGGTCTACGTCGATTGCGCAGGCCGCGACTACACAGTGACGAAGATTGCAGACAATGCCTTCTACCAAAATACCAACCTCACAGGTACGATTACTTTCCCGTCGACGCTAACCGAGATTGGCAGTAACGCCTTCGGCTATTGCAGCGGATTGACCGGCGACCTTGTGTTCCCCGCCTCCCTGACCACCATCAGGAACTCGTCCTTCAATGACTGCACAGGTTTGAACGGCACGCTCACCATCCCCGAGAACGTCACCTGGATAGGTATGCGCAGCTTCGTCAACTGCCGTTTCTCGAAAATCTACTTCAATGCCACCCATTGCGAAAGCATGGGTATTGATGAAACCTACTCCTATATATATTATGTGTTCTGGCTGAACTCCAACCTTGATGAAATCGTCATCGGCGAGAATGTGACACAAATCCCTGCTTACGCCTTTGGAGCTGAAAACTCGCAACATTGCCGCGTGACCTTCTTGGGCGATGCCGTTACCTACATCGGATACAACGCCTTCATACATGATGCCCCCAACGACGTAGGTATCGTCGGCGAGCTGATCATTCCTTCCTCAGTGACCTGGATTGGCAACAACGCCTTCTATGGCTGCACGGGCTTGACTGAAATATGGTGCAAACCCACCCAAAGTCCAACTATCTATAGCAATACTTTCGCTGAGATTGACCATACCCTCCCCGTCCACGTTCCTTGTGGTTCATTAGACAACTATCAGAATGCCAACTATTGGTCGGAATTCACCAACTATTCCGAGAATCCCCATGTGCTGATGGTCAGCTCGGGTAACGAGTACTTAGGCAGTGCTTCAGTGGTGCAATACGGCTCATGCGAGAACAACGAGAACATCATCCATGCAGAGCCCTTCGTAGGCAGCCTCTTCAACGGCTGGACGACCCCTGATGGAACCGTCATCTCAAGCAATGCCGACTTCACCTTCGCTCTCTCAGAAGACATCACCTTGGTGGCCAACTTCACACCACTCGAAGGCCACCATATCTTTGTAGGTGCCGGCGACTGGAACAACGTGAACAACTGGAATCCTGCGGAACTGCCCACAGCCACCTCAACAGTAGGTATCTTCGGTCCTGCCACATTGTATGGCGAAGCTACCGTGGCCTCTGCTGGAATCTACAACGACAACAGCTTGACCATTTATCCCGATGCAGCATTGACGGTGACAGGCACTCTCACTACCGCAGAGGGTACTCAGATCAATATCTTAGATGGCGGCCAACTCTATCACGCCAACGCTGGGGTGAATGCCACTTTGGCCAAAAGCATCACGCCCTACACAGCGAACGAAAGAGACGGCTGGCATCTGATTGCTTCCCCAATGGAGGGCAATGTGGACGTTACTTCAGTGGAAAGCCTGACCAGCAACGACTACGACCTGTACTACTACGATGAGCCGTCCATTTATTGGATCAATCAGGAAGACCCCGAGAACAACTTTAATGAACTTGAAAACGCCAAGGGATACCTCTATGCCAATTCCCCTACTGTAGAGCCTTTTGAGGCGCAGATAGGTGAAGGATATAATTCCACTGGATATTTCCCCTTCTACACATTATATAACTATAGCATCGGCGAGAATCTCTTCCTTGCTGAAGAGCTTGCCAATGCTGGTGTAACCACCTCACCCATGACCAGCCTTAGCTGGTATGCCAATAATGCTCCTGGCTATAACCAGCAAGGTATCACTATTTGGATGGCCAACGTGGCTGACCAAGCTCTGACGACCACATCCCACATTGTCACAAACATGACTAAAGTTTACACTGGGAACATAACTCCCGCCATCGGCTGGAATGAGTTCGTCTTTAATGAGGGCACCTTCAGTTGGGACGGTTACAGCAATGTGTTGATTCTCTGCCAACGCAACAATGGCGCATGGAACAGCACGGTGAGCTGGAAAGCCACCAGCGGCATGAACTTCACCTGCGCGGCTTACCGTTATCAAGACAGCGGTGCTTACGATCCCACAATTTCCAACACCATGTACACTAGCACCACTCGCTCGGACATTATCTTCAAAGCCCAAGGCAGTCGTGATGCGTCCATGACGATTTCCTTCATTGGCTCACTGCAGGACGGTTCGGCCACCATCGCTGTGCCACTGAGCTACGAAGCCACGATGGACGAGATGAAAGGCTTCAATCTGGTGGGCAACCCGTTTGCACACAATGTCACCTCCTACAGCACTGTCAATGTGGCTGAGGGATGCTTCCGCATGAACGAAGCCAAGGACGACCTCATCGTGAGCGAAATCTCCGACGTGGAACCGCTGAAACCCGCCGAAGGCTTCTTCGTGAAAGCCACCGACGGCGATGCCTCCCTCACTTTCAACCCAACTCGCGGCTCCGTCCTCACCAAGAGCAGCTCCATCCGTGTCGAAGTATCTAAAGACAATAAGCTGATTGACCGGCTCCTCGTGAAGAATGCTGAGAGACAACCCTTGGAGAAATTCTCCCTCAACGAGCAACGCACCAAGGTATATGCTATCCAAGACCGAAAGGAACTCGCCATCGTGCCTTGCGAAGGCAACGAACAGCCCGTCAACTTCAAAGCTGCCAAGAATGGAAACTACACCCTCAGCGTGAATGCCGATGGCATGGAGTTCACTTACTTGCACCTCATTGATAACCTCACCGGCAACGATGTAGACCTGCTGACCAACCCGAACTATAGTTTCGAAGCCAAGACTACCGACTATGCCACGCGCTTCAAGTTGGTCTTTGTCACCGGCTCCTCGGTTGACACAGAGACTGACTCGTTCGCCTTCATCGACGGCAACGGCAACCTCACCCTCTACGGTATTGAAGGAGAGGCCACCTTGCAAGTCGTTGACCTACTGGGTCACGTACTCAGCAGTCAAGAGTTCAGCGGCAGCTATTCGAAGAAGCTCGACGTTGCCACGGGTACCTATGTACTCCGTCTCATTCAAGGCAACGACATCAAGGTTCAAAAGATGGTTGTCAAATAAGCCATTAGCCCATAGCTGTTAGCTATTAGCAGCGGCACCGTTGCTAATAGCTAATGGCCAAAAGCTAAGAGCCAAACAAAAATGACTAAACAACAAACAAAATACTACGCAATATGAAAAAAATAGCCTTAACTCTGACCATTATCCTTGGCCTTGGCCTGACCACCTTTGCCAACCCCAACAATGGAGGCGGCATATTCGGTCGAGGCGAGTCAAATAACCGTACCGAAACCGGCAGCACTTTGTTTGCACCCAAACTGCCTGGTCACGGGCACGACACCAACCAGCCAGCCCCCTTAGGCAGCAGCATCACTGTGCTGACCGCACTTGGTGCAGCCTATCTTGTAAGCAAGAAACGCAAGGAGGACTAATCCCGACTGACCCACTTTGAACAATAAGGTTTTCATCGAACAATCATTAAATACAATACATTATGAATAGAAAATTGATATTCTCGTTAATGGCACTTTTGCTCGCCTTCATGGGCGTGGCAAAGGCAGAAGTAGTTACCATCGGTGAAGGTACGGGTACGACTTACTACTGCCCGTTCAACAGCCTTTGGGGCTACTCGTTCGTTGAGCAGGTCTACACTGCCGACGAAATTGGGACTGCGGGCACGATTACTGCCATCAGTTTCAACATGCGTGAAAGCAACGCCGCGCAAACCAATGCGATTGACGTTTTCATGAAGAACGTGTCGAGAAGCAACTTCTCGGGCAGCACGGATTGGGAGACTGTAACGGCCTCCGACATGGTGTTTAGCGGCACCGTGACTTTCAACCCCGGCTGGACGACCATCACGCTTGACACTCCCTTCCAATTCGATGGGACGAGCAACCTGATGATCGGTATGCACGAGTACACCTCGGGTTACAGCACGCGTTACTTCTACTACACCACTGTCACAGGTGGTATGATTTCGGGTCACAGCGACTCGGCCAATCCCGACCCATACAACATGGGTTCGTACACGGGTACTACCTATGCCCAGAACTACCGTGCCAACATCCAAATCGACATCACGGCTGGTGGTGAGCCTGCCACCCTGCTTGTACATGATGGCACTGCCACCAACAACTTCATTCCAGCATACGGTTTCTATGCCGACGCTTACCTGAAGGCTGAATTTGTGTATCCCGCCACTGAGTTGAGCGACATGAACGGTGGTACCATTGATGCCATGACGTTCTATGCCTCTACTCCTGCTACTGAGGCATGGACTAGCACTTGGCAAGTTTTCATGAGTGAAGTGACTGATGCTTCCATCAGTAGCTTCTACGGTCCCGGCACCGTTGTTTATGAAGGTGCTCTCGATGGTACTGGCGCTGAGATGACCATCAACTTCATTACGCCTTACCAATACAATGGTGGTAACCTGCTTGTTGGAATTTATAACATTACTACAGGTAACTACAAGTCCGTTACCTGGGCTGGTGAAGCTGTTGATGGAGCTTCTATTAGTGGATACAACTACAGCGGCTTGAGCAGCATTACGGCCACCCAGTGCAACTTCTTGCCCAAGACGACCTTCTCATACATTGGTTCAGGTGGCGTTTTCAATCCACTTGTTGTAATGCAAAACGGTGAAGAAGTCAATAGCATTAACGTCGGTTCGCGTCCGAATGGCTATTGGATGGAACCTTTCACCTTCCAGATGCGTAACAAAAGTTCGAACATTATGGTGAGTCTAATCGACTTCACGCCCCAAGGTTATTTCTCCATCGTAACCCCTGAAACGCCATTTAACATTGCTCGTAATGAGGTGGTCGATATCCAATTGGCTACGGGTGAATCCACTGATACCGAATGGCAAATGATGGTTCTTTATGGTGAGGAACCTGACATCGCTACTTGGACCATTATGGCGGAGCCATACGACCCTGCCTGTCCAGATGTCTGGGAACTGGCATATGATCTCGGTGCTGTATCCTCTGGCTTCAGCTACCAAGGTATTCCTTCGCAGATTATGCCTACCGAGCTGCATAACGACTACACCCTGCCCTTCCCCGAAATCGAAGAAGGGGTGGATGCCGTATATAAGTTCGAGGTGAATACCGACATAATCATCAATGCCTTTGTTGACGAGACTGCCGAAAACAGCAAAGTAGCCCTCTACACTGAGGACTTCAACGGCGAAGGCGGCCCGATGGCTACTAATAATTATACAGGTTTGACTGCCAACAGCAACTATTACAACAACATCATCGAAAATCTCGGCCTGACTCCTGGCACTTACTATTTAGTTGCTTCGTCAACCGATGCTGACTTTGGTGTCAACATCAGTTTTGAGGATATGCCTTGCCCTTTGGTTGACGAGTTTGAGTTTTACCCTTATCCCGAAGATAATGCCACCGAAATTGAATCATTCTCTGTCACGCTGCACTGGACAAATCCTGAATATGCCACTGCTTGGCGTCTGGTTTTCGGAACCTCTTACTACCCCGACCCAGAACATGAACAGACCCTCATCACCGAATGGAATAATACTATGACCGACAGTTTTACGCTGTCTTATCTCAGAAACAACACCAACTACTTCTGGCATGTAGAGTTCAGTAATGAGAATTGCCCTGAGGGTGTGAGCAGTCCGGTGTGGGGATTTACCACGCACCTCAATGCTCCTCAGAATCTTTTCCCTGTTGACTACACTGTATTCAACGACGAGACCATCACCCTTAACTGGAACGCTGTTGTCGATCGTGCTTACCACTATTATAACGTGTATCGCGATGGAGAATTAATCGGTAGCACAGAAATGGACAACATTGGTGCCACAACCTATACTGACGGTCCTTTAGCCTACAACATGAATAGCTATACTTACTATGTCACCGCAGTGTACGATGAAGGCGAATCTGCTCCCTCGAATGCTGTTGCAGTCTATGTCTCTGGCTATGGCGACGTGAACGGCTATGTGTACGAGCAAGACAGCGTGACAAGTATTGCCAATGCCACCGTAACTTTGGTTGGAACCGACGAGTTCGGTGTGAACCGCACCTACAACTTCACAACCAACAGTCAGGGCTATTATAGCGGTCATATTTGTGCTGGTGTATACAATGGCTCGGCCAGTTGCAGCGGCTACCAAACCATCAATGAACCTGTCCAAAGCAACCCGATTACTATCACTTACAACGAGACAATGAGCCCAATTGACTACATCATGGATGAGTACTTCTATCCTGTCCCACGCGTCATTGCTGAGTATTATCCTGATGCAGAAAACCCGAATAGCCCTTATGTTAAAGTATCCTTAGGGGATATTAACAACATAGTATACGATTTCGAAGACAGCCAAATTCCTTCTGGTTGGACGACCATCGACGGAGGCAGCCCGCAAGGCTATGGTTGGCAACTTGCCCGCATAAAGATGGGCAATGGCTATGGCCACAATGCCTCAAATGATTGCATATTGAGTCAAAGCTATGAAAACACATACGGCATTGTCTATCCTGACAATTATCTGGTGTCACCTATAGTAAATATCACTGACGGCTGCTTATTCAGTTTCTATGCCTGCGCTCAGGATTCCTACTACGGCGCTGAACACTTCGGCGTGTTTGTCTCCGATAATGGCACAAGTAATTGGACCATGGTAAACGAATGGACCATCCAAAGCAAGGGCGAACGTCACGATGGTGCTCGAGGTCAACGTGTCCAGACAGAATGGATGCTCTATAGCGTCGACCTTAGTGCTTATGCTGGTCAAAAGTATATCGCCATTCGTCACTTCAACTGTAGTGACCAATTCTATCTGATGATAGACGATATTGTCATCAGCAATCCCAATAAAAATACTCTAAATCGTGCTTTATCACACTATCGGTACTATCGCACCGATGCTTATAACAATGGGCCTTATACAATAGAAAACACTGTGCTTCTTGCAGATAGCATAACCGACACCGAATTCATCGACGTAACTTGGGAGGATGCTGAGCCTGGTGTCTACAAGTGGGGTGTCGGTGTCGTATATGCTGGCAACCGTAGCGAGATGACTGAAGCTCCTATCCATTGGAGTGAGCCTGTGAGTATTAACAATACTCGTGGCGACCAGACTTATAACTTCGACGATGGCATGCAAGGCTGGACCACCATCGACGGTGGAAGCCCTGCTGGCTATGGATGGAAGATGGGCAGCGAAAAACTCGGAGGCACTGGTTATGGCCACAATGGTTCTACCGACTTGGTCATCAGCCAGAGCTACGACAACAATTATGGTGTAATCTTTCCTGACAATTATCTGGTTTCGCCCCAAGTGCAGCTCGGCGGTAGCATTACATTCTGGGCTTGCGCTCAGGATGCCAGCTATGGTGCTGAGCACTTCGGCGTTGCAGTTTCTACGACCAGCAACACCGATGCTTCTGCATTCACCATGCTTCAGGAATGGACCATCGGTGCCAAGAGCAATGGTGCTAAGAAAACCATACGTAACAGCCGTATCCAAACCACTTGGATGCAGTACACTGTTGACTTGAGTGCCTACGATGGCATGGGGTACGTGGCCATTCGTCACTTCAACTGTAGCGATATGTTCTATTTGGATGTCGACGACATTACCATTTTCGAGCCAGGCAACACAATCCAAGAGCCACGCGAGAGCAAACCTGTATGGTCAAATTACCTTGAAAAGAATATGTACCTCAACGAAGACGAGGTGGACATCACTGTGAGTCTCAATAGTGGCGACAGCCCCGAGGGAGTTGTAATAAGTTTTACTAACCTCAACCCAAGAGAACAAGCTTTGTTCCCAATCAGCAATGTCATCTTGGATGCTTCAGGGTACTATGCTTGGGATAACTTCCGTCGCGGTGATTATCAAGTGCAAATCTTTACCCCAGGCTATGAAACTATCACTGAAGAAGTTAGTATATGGGATGCGACATCATTGAACTATGTACTCAATGAAAAGATCTATAGTACATACAATCTCTATGTCTCAAGCACAGGTTGGGCGACATGGGATCACTACAGACACTTTGAGGGGTATCAAGTGGTACTTTCTGATACCGAAGATAACATGATATACCAAGGTGTCACTTACAATGACTATATACAACTGCCCGTTGAAGAACTTGTTGACGGTGAGACTTACCACTTGAAGGTGACTTCCGTGTATTCCTCTGGTATTGGCGAATGGAGCGAAACTGATTGGATGTACCAATCGTGCAGCAACTTCGAAGGTGTCAACAACCTGTTGGGTGAAACCGTTGACAATGGCTACCTCATTACCTGGGAGTATGATAATGGTGAATCAACAAGAAATGGCAACAGCATCAGCACCAATGCACAACAATTGTGTCTCGAATATGGTTTGATAGGTTATCCAGCCAGTGTGAATGCTGGAACTGGTGAAGAAGGTCCAGACTATGGTTGTCTATACAGTAGACCTAATCCGTCTTGGTATTATTTGCGTATCGACAATCCTGGCAACATCGATATCAATATGTACAGCGACCCGAGCGTGGACATCGACTTCTGCTGCTGGGGCCCCTTCGACGATCCGCATACTCCCTGCCCATACGGATTGACGGAAGACAAGATTGCTGATTGCAGCTATACATCGAATTGGGACGAAACTTGCCATATACCTGAAACCGCTCAGGCGGGCGAGTATTATATCCTGATGCTCACCAACTATTCTAATCAGGAATGCAACTTCTATTTCCAAAAGACAGATGGTACAGGTGATACGCATTGTATGGAGATTGTTGGTTATATGCTCTACCGCGACGGCGAACTGTTGGGCATGACGACCGAGAACAGTTACTTTGACGAAGGCGGCAGCTACGAGCATGAATACTCTGTCCGCGTAGTATATGACGGTCCTAACACATTGCCCAATTACAACATCTACTACTCGATGAGTTGCCCGCAGACGATTGGCGGTGCCATATATGAGGTGACTGTTAGTGCCGATCCTGAAGAGTATGGTGTCGCCACAGGCGAGGGCTCATACATTAACGGATTCCCCTGCACGTTAACAGCAACGCCCACCTCAGATTACTCGTTTGTGAACTGGACCATCAACGGCGAGGTGGTTTCCACTGACGCCACCTATACCTTCTTGGTAACTGAGGATTCCGAATGCGTGGCCCACTTCACCTATATCCAAGAGACACCGCTTGCCGCCGGCTGGAACTGGTGGAGTACCTACGTTGAACAAGAGGGCTTCAACGGCCTGCAACTGTTAGAAAACAGCTTAGGTGGTGCGGGCATCCGCATCCAGGGTAAGGATGCCAGCGTTGACTACTTCGAGTATCAAGGCACCGGCTACTGGTATGGACATCTCAACGCCATCAACAACGAGCAAATGTACAAGATTCACACCAGTGAGACCTGCAACGCCATGGTCAACGGTGCTCCGGCACAATCTTCCAATCATCCCATCCTTATCAACTATGGCTGGAACTGGATGGGCTATCCCGTTGCCGAAAGCATCAGTGTGAATGATGCCCTGAGCGGTCTCAATGCCCAGCCCAACGATATCATCAAGGGCAGGAACGTGTCGGCCACCTATGTCTCCTCAGGCAGCTATAACGAATGGTACGGCACCATGAATTCCTTGGAGCCTGGACAAGGCTACATGTATAAGTCGAACGACTATAACTCAAAGACGCTGGTCTTCCAAACGGGTCGCGAAAACGGTACCATTGAGCCTAACATTACGCCTGCCGACAACGCTTACATCCCAGCTGGCGAGAACTACGCCGACAATATGCTCATCACTGCTGTTGTCGAAGTGAACGGTGAAGAGCTGCGCTCCGACGAGTATGAGCTGGCTGCTTTCGTGGGCGACGAGTGCCGTGGTAGCGTTAAGTTGATGTACATCGAGCCTTTCGACCGCTATGTGGCCTTCCTGCTGGTATTCGGCGACAAGGAAGAGAACCTGCACTTTGTGCTGACTGACGGAAGCGAAACGGGTGCTTCGAGAGAGCAGATTACCTACACGATTGACGGTTTGGCAGGCACATTGACTGAACCTGTCACCCTGCACTTCAGCACGCTCGGCATTGATGCTGACCAACTGTTTGTCAACGTCTACCCCAACCCGTCCAAGGGTGTCTTCAACATTGAGGGCACGGGAATCCAGAAGGTTGAGGTGGTCAACACCTATGGTCAGACCATCCTCTCCACTGAGGTTGAGAACGACTTCCTGCAAATCAACCTTGGCAGTCAAGCCGCCGGTACCTATCTGCTGAGAGTGGTCACCGCCAACGGCACCACCACCAGAAGACTGGTCACAACACGTTAATCTGTCCAAAGACGGATATGAAAAAGAGAGCGACCATTTTAGTCGCTCTCTTTTTTTTGATATTATTTGCAGTATTTGACCCAGTAGAAAAACAAGCCATGCAATAGTCAAAACACCCCATATCGAGCCATCACCCTGTCACGAGTCACTGTGCAAAACCATGCTGCCATAAAGTGAAATAAAGCGACACCTTTTCTGTTGTTTTTCATCATCCTGTTGCCGTATGCCAAAATTGTTGTATCTTTGCGCGTTAAATAAACGCGCATATATGTACGCCTATATCTCAGGGAAAGTAGTTGAAAAATCGCCCACTTACACTGTCGTCGATAACCACGGCATCGGCTATTTCATCAACATTACCCTCAATACCTTCACCGCCATTGGCGAGAAGGAAGAGGTGAGACTGTATACCCATGAACAAATACTTGAAGACGCACGTAATCTGTTTGGCTTTGCCACCACCCAGGAACGTGACCTCTTCGAGCTGCTCATCACGGTATCCGGCATAGGCTGCAACACCGCCAGAATCATCCTCAGCTCACTCACCGTCAACGAATTGAGCAACGCCATTGCCAATGACGACGTGAAAACCATACAAGCCGTGAAAGGCATCGGTCCCAAGACCGCACAGCGCATCATCATCGACTTGAGAGACAAACTGAAGAAAAACGACTTCCCCACCGAAATTTTCGCCGCACAAAACAATACTATAAAGAATGAAGCGTTATCAGCATTGACGATATTGGGCTTCAACAAAGCCGCTGTTGACAAGGCACTCGACAAACTGCTCAAGCAGATGCCCGATGCCTCTGTCGAAACGCTCATTAAAGAAGCCCTTAAAGTGTTGTAATAGTATAGATTAGATGAATACTCGACATACAAAACATATTATTCTCCTGCTTTTTTGCCTGCTGCCATTCTGTCGATTGGCAGCTGCTGATTTGGAGTCCTTTCCCCTACCCTACGTGTATGATCCTTTCCCCGTTGAACCGGACACCAATAAGGTCATCTACCCCATTCCTATCAACAGTGGCAACCCGATAGAGGACCTCAACAACCAGTCTCCTCTCTACCTAAGCGACCCGTCGAACTACCAAACCGAGATTATCTACGACCCGGTGACGCGCCAATACACCTTCAAACGCCGCATCGGTGACTTCTATTACGACACCCCCACCACGCTGACCGAAAACGAATACTTTGAGTATCAAAACAAGAAAGGCATCAAAGAATATTGGAAAGAGCGCCGCGCCCAAAACGCTCGCTCAACCACTAACGGCAACTCCATCATTCCACCCATGTTTATCGGTGGCAAAGGCTTTGAGACCATCTTTGGCAGCAACACCGTTGACATCCGTCCACAAGGCTCCGTCGACCTGACCTTTGGCCTCAAACACACTTATCGTGACGACCCATCGCGCAGCGAACAATGGAAACGCCACAACGACTTCGTCATGGACATGGACATCCAGATGAACGTGATAGCTAAGATTGGAGACAAAATCAACTTCAACATCAACAAGAACACCAAAGCGACTTTCAATTATCAGGACAAACTGGACCTGAAATACCAAGGCAAGGAAGACGAGATTATCCAGTTGCTCGAAGCCGGTAACGTCAGCTTCCCGCTTAACAGCACCCTCATCACCGGTACACAGCAGCTGTTCGGTGTGAAGAGCAAGTTGAAGTTTGGCAACACCACTGTGTCTTCTATCGTTTCATACCAGGAAAGTGAGTCGCAAAACATTACTGTGCAGGGCGGCGCACAGACCAACGATTTCCAGATGAGCTGTCTCGACTATGAGGAAAACCGACACTTTTTTCTGAGCCAGTTCTTCCGCGACCAATATGAAGAAGCCCTCGCCACGCTGCCTACCGTCACCTCAAGCGTCAACATCACGAAAATTGAGGTATGGGTAACCAATACCAACACGAGCACACAGAACACACGTAACATCCTCGCTCTCACTGACGTGGCTGAAAGTAAGGAGGAATGGATCTTCAACGACGAGATACATCCCCCCTATTCAGGCAAAGTGTATCCCCGCAACTCGGCCAACGACCTGCTGACCCGCATGGATACCACGCAGATACGTAACATCAGCAATGTGACCAACTATATGAGCCACGACCCGTTACGCATCGGGAAGCAGGGCTACATGACCTCGGGTATCGACTTCGAAAAGGTAGAAAATGCACGACGCCTGAGCAACACTGAGTTCACCCTGAACTCAAAGTTGGGCTTCATCTCCTTGAACGTCAACCTCAACGCCAACCAGACCCTTGCTGTAGCCTACCAATATACCATCGTCGGTTCCGATGAGGTTTACCAAGTAGGTGAGTTCTCCGACCAAGGCATCAACACACCTAACGTTTTGGTCACCAAGCTGCTGAGAGGAACGACGGTAAACACCAAGATGCCCATCTGGAACCTGATGATGAAGAACGTGTACAACTTCAGGGCCTATCAGGTCGGATCGCAGGACTTCATGATGTACATCTTCTATAATGGCAACTCGAATAGTACCCCGATAGGTTACTTCACTGAAGGCTCGGTGAAAGGTGTATCGTTGCTCCATCTTATGGGACTCGACAACCTGACCACACAAAACAATCCCGTAGCAGGCGGCGACGGTGTGTTTGACTTTTTGGATAATGCAGCCACCCAAGGTGGTACTATCAACTCGGCCAATGGACGCATCTTCTTCCCTGTGCTGGAGCCTTTCGGCAAACACATACGTAACAAAGTCTTCCCCAACGAGCCCGAACTGGCCAACAAATACGCCTACGACTCGCTCTATACGATGACGAAGACCGCAGCGGAACAATATTCGGAGAAGAACAAATTCAGCTTGAACGGTTTCTACTCGTCGCAGTCGGGCAGCGAAATCAGCCTCAATGCCATGAACGTGGCGCAAGGTTCAGTGACAGTGACGGCAGGAGGCACACAACTCGTCGAGAATGTTGACTACACGGTCGACTACACTTTAGGTCGCGTCACCATCATCAACGAAGGTGTCCTCAACAGCGGCACGCCTATCAATATCTCCTTAGAGTCGAACAGCGGCTTCAGTGCCTTGAAGAAGACCTTCCTCGGCACCCGTGTGGAGCATGAGTTCAACCCTGACTTCCGTTTGGGCGGTACTATTCTTTACTTAGGTGAACGTTCCTATACCCAAAAAATCAACTATGGTGAAGAGGCCATTGCCAACACCATTTACGGCGCTGACATCAGCTACCATACCGATGCCCGTTGGCTGACTACTGCCATCAACGCACTGCCGGGCATCAGCACCAAGGCTTCTTCTCGCATCAACATCGACGGTGAGTTCGCCCGCTTCATCCCAGGTTTGTCGCGCTCAGCCAGCGAGCCAGGCACCTCCTATATCGACGACTTTGAAGGTGCCAAGTCGACTATTGATTTGCGCCTGCCTACATTGTGGAACCTGGCCAGCACACCTCAAAACCAGACTGACCTCTTCCCTGAAGCCGCCGCCAACACGGGTCTCAACTATGGTAAGAACCGCGCCAAATTAGCTTGGTACGTCATCGCCAACGACATCTTCTACGACCGCTACTACAACTATCGTCCAAGCAATATCACCACCGAGGAGCTGTCGAGAAACAGCGTCCGTCAAGTGTTAGAGACTGAGTTGTATCCCACCAAGGACATTGAGACCGGCACCCAGACCAATATGAGCGTACTCAATCTGGCCTATTACCCCGATGAACGCGGACCGTACAACTATGATGTTGACCCCACCCCCTACTCCTTCGGTATTGATACCGACGGCAAACTCAATAATCCGCAAAGCCGATGGGCCGGTATCATGCGCAAGATGGAGACCACCGACTTTGAAGCCACTAACATTGAATACCTCGAGTTCTGGCTCATGGACCCCTTCTCGGAAGAGGAATACCAGAACAACCCCGGAAAACTCTACATCAATTTCGGTGACGTATCAGAAGACCTCCTCCGCGACGGACGCAAGTTCTACGAGAACGGTATGCCGACCTCCGAAGTGGTCGAAAACGTCGACACCACCATCTGGGGCCGTGTACCCACTTTGCAGGATCTCGTGGGTACCTTCAGCAATATGTCGTCGGCCCGTCCCTTCCAGGATATCGGTTACGATGGTTTGCGTAACGAGGATGAGCGCAGCTTCTTTGAAGACACCTATCTGAATCACATCCGTAACCGCTATGGAGAAGGCTCCGCAGCCTACATCAACGCCTACAGCGACCCCTCGGGCGACGATTACCACTACTTCCGTTCATCGGAATGGGACCAGTCGAGCGACCCGAAATACAGCAGTATCCTCTACCGTTACAAGCAGTATAACGGTCCCGAAGGCAACTCACCTTCCGACCAGCAGCAGAGCAACGAGACCTATACCACCAGCAACTCAACCCTGCCCAACGCCGAGGACTTCAACAACGATAACACCCTGAGCGAATCGGAGCGCTACTACCAATACGTCATCGACCTCGACCCCACAAAGATGGTCATAGGCCGCAACCACATCGCTGACATCTTTGAGTCGACCAATGTCTCGCTGCCCAACGGACAGATTGGCGGTGTCACCTGGTATCAGTTCCGTATCCCCATCCGCCAGCCTGACAAAGTGGTGGGCCACATCGACGATTACTCTTCCATTCGCTTCATGCGTATGTTTGTCAAAGATTTCGAGAAGCCCATCGTGCTGCGTTTCGCCACTCTCGACTTGGTGAAGGGAGAATGGCGCACCTACTCGCAAAGCATCCAAGCCCCTGGTGAATACCAACCCAATGACAACAGCAACGAGACCACTTTCGACATCTCGGCAGTCAGCATCAATGAAAACAGCCGCCGCGAACCAGTGCCCTACGTCATTCCACCTGGCATCCAGCAAGAGCTGATGGTTGGTACGGTGCAGACGACCCGTATCAACGAGCAGTCGCTGCAGCTGTCCGTTCAGAACCTCGTCGACGGCGACGGACGCGCCGTCTACAAGACCACTGACTTCGACTTACGGCAATACAAATACCTAAAGATGTTTGTCCATGCTGAGGCTGCCCACGAGGAAGAGCCTCTTGAAGACCAAGACCTCACCGTATTCTTACGTGTCGGTACCGACTTTACAGAAAACTACTATGAATATGAGGTACCTTTGAAGGTGACCCCATGGGGAACACCTTACACTAACAAAGAGGGCATCTGGCCTGAAATCAACAATATCGACATCCGATTGGAGGACTTCGTGGAGGTGAAGCAACGCCGCAACGAGGCCATGAACGTGCCCAACAGCAATGTACATCTCAACTACATCTATTCGGAGAAGGTCAGAAAAGGCATCGTCGACGGAAAGGAATACTTCCATTCCATCAAGGTCATAGGTAACCCGAGCATCAGCGATGTGGAGGCCATGATGATAGGTATACGCAACCCCCGTCGACAAAACCTCGCCAGCGAAGACGATGGTATGCCAAAGAGTGCTGTCGTATGGGTCAACGAGCTAAGACTCACCGACTTGAGCAGTAAAGGCGGTGTGGCGGCAACAGGCCGTATTGAAGCCACCCTCGCCGACTTAGGACGTGTATCCGTGTCGGGTAACTACAGCTCAGCAGGCTTCGGTCCATTGGACAGCGACATCACCAGCAACACCTTCGAGGCCAATGCAGCCTTCAGCGTTTCGACAGATTTGGAATTGGGCAAATTTGTGGAAAGCACTGGACTGAAGCTACCTATGCACTTCGATTACGGGCAGACCAACATCACCCCGCTCTACAACCCCTACGACCCCGACATCAAGATGAAAGAAGCACTTGCCGCCCTCAACAACGACGAAGAGCGCAAGGAACTCACTTCCAAAATACACGACTACACACGTTACAAGAACATTAACTTCATGAACGTGCGCAAAGAACGGGTACAAAAACGCCGCCGCGACGATGATGAACAGGGCAAGGAGCAACCGAAAGAAAACCCGCGTGACCCGAACCGGGGACTTGGCGGTGGTCGTAACAACATGCCAAAAGTACACTTCTGGGACCTTGAAAACTTCAATGCTTCTTTCAGCTACAGCGAGACTTTCCAGGAAAACACCGACATCCGCTACTATCTCACCAAGAACTACCGAGGCGGCTTAGGGTATAACTACGCTGGCAACCCTAAACCCGTAGAGCCTTTCGCCAAAGCCAAGTGGGCTTCCAAACCCGCCCTGCAAATCATCAAGGACATCAACTTCTACTATGCTCCTAAGAGTATCACCTTCAATACAGAGATGTTTCGTCTCTTCTCGGAACGCGAGATGCGCAATAAGAGCGGCGGCGACATCATCATCACACCCACCTACTCGAAACAATGGGATTGGACACGTAACTACCAGCTGCGTTACGACCTCACCAAAGCCCTCACTTTCGACTATTCGGCACAAGCCCAAGCTTACGTTTACGAGCCGGCTGGCTACGTCGACCGCAAGGAAAACCCCGAAGAATGGCAGCTCTATCGCGACACCATCAAGAACGAGCTCCGCAAACTCGGTACCACCTCACACTACCAACAGAACCTGAACGCCACCTACACCTTACCTATTAATAAGATTCCGTTGTTCAACTGGATCAACACCTCTGCCAGTTACCAAGGTACCTATAGCTGGACCGCCTCAGCCCACTCTATACAAGACCGTTTGGGCAACACCATCGAGAACTCCAACAACATCCAAGGCAATGCCACTTTAGACTTTACCAAGCTCTACAGCAAGGTACCCTATCTGAAAAACTTGGCCTCATCCAACCGACGCAACAACAATAACGGACGTAACAACAACCAACGTGGAGGCAAGGATGAAGGTGACAAAGATAAAGGTGAGAAGGACGGCGATCAAGCATCTGACTCCACCAAACTAAAACCCAAAGTAAACTACGGCAAAATTGTATTGGACAATACGTTGCGCATCCTTACCATGGTCAAGAAGGTGTCAGGAACCTATTCGCTCGTCAATGGACAGACCCTGCCAGGCTACATGCTCCAACCCGACTACCTCGGCATGAGCGTCAAAGGCGGGTCGCCAGGCTTTGGATTCGTCTTCGGTAGCAGTTTCGGTAAAGATGCTGACATCTACAGCAAAGCCGTAGCCCATAGCATTGATATGAACGAAACCCAATGGTGGCTCACCCGCGACTCCATCTTATCCGAACCTTACCGTCGGCGTAAGACTGAGACCATCAACTACCGCGTCAACGCCGAGCCCTTCCAAGGTTTCAAGATTGACGTCTCAGGACAACGCAACTACGCTGAGAACTACCAGCACTATTTCCGTTTCAACAACGAGACACAGCTATTCGATATGTTCACTCCCACCAACGGAGGCAGCTTCAGTTCGAGCTATTTCATGATACCTACCTCGTTTGTCGGCGGTGACTCCCTCAATTCGCAATCGAGACTCTACGACAATATGATGACCAATCGAAAGATTATAGCCGAGCGTCTCGCCCGCAACAACGCACAATGGATTGAGAACGTCAACGAATATGTCTACGACACCATGGCTGGCGACTACTTCCCGAAAGGTTATACTTCCAATTCGATGGACGTGCTGATGTACAGCTTCATCGCTGCCTATTCAGGGCAAGATGCCAACAAAATCAAGCTCAGTCCTTTCAGCACGTTCCCGCTGCCCAACTGGACCGTCACCTTCAACGGCTTAACCAACATCCCTGCTGTGAGTAAGCTCTTCAAGACCATCAGCCTTACCCATTCCTACAAGTCAAACTACACCATCAGCGCTTGGGCCACCAATGTCTATTACGACGAGAACAACTCCATCCAGACCTATGAAAACAGCGAGACCATCATCCCGAAATTCGATATCCAACAGATAGTACTCAACGAACAATACCAGCCCCTCATCGGAATCGATGTCGGCCTACAGAACTCAATGACAGGCAACTTCCAGTTCAAGAAGTCGCGCACCTTGACGCTCAGTTTCGCCAACAACCAACTCACAGAGGTGAACAGTCGCGAAATCGTCATCGGTGCAGGCTACCGCCTCAAGGGACTGAAGTTCAACATCGTCTCGCTAAGTGGGGACAGCAGCTCGAAAGGCAAAGCCAAAACCGTCAACAACGACCTCGTCTTCAAGCTCGACATCGGCTTCCGCAAGGACATCACCATTCTGCGCCGTATTGATGAGAACAACCACCAAGTGTCGGCAGGACAGAACAAAATCAACATTTATCTCACTGCCGACTACAATTTCAGCCAACGCTTGAGTGCCCAAGCCTTCTTCAAGCGCGATATGGCCGACCCCTTCGTAGCCAACAACTTCTACAACTCGACCACTTATGCTGGCCTGACCATCCGCTTTAACCTTGCACAATAAAATTTTGCGAAAAATGTGAAAGCTGACATTAAAATATGTAATTTCGCAGCCGATTCAAACAACTTAAAACAAACATTTAAAACATACAAAAATGAACATTCCAACCAACCTGAAGTACACCAACGACGACGAATGGATCCGCCTTGAAGGAGAGATTGCTTACGTCGGCATCACTGATTATGCCCAGCACGAGCTTGGCGACATCACCTTTGTTGACGTCGACCCTGACATCGTGGGCGAGACCCTTGACGCACAAGAAGAATTTGGCGCCATTGAAGCCGTAAAGACCACTGCAGAGCTTCTCATGCCCGTCGGCGGCGAAATCGTCGAAGTGAACGAAGCTTTGGCTGACGAAGAGAACGCCAAACTCGTCAACAGCGACCCCTACGGTGAAGCCTGGATTATCAAGATTAAGGTGAACGATCCCGCTGAAGTCGACGCCCTGATGGATGCCGCCGCATACGAAGCCAAGATCGCCTAAGCCCTTGGAAAAGCTGACAAGAAATAGTATCCCGGGAATCCTGTGTGGAATAGTCATTCTCATTCTTACAGGGCTCCCGGGTTCCGTTTTCCCTCGCGTAAAACCCGTCGTGGGAACGGACAAGGTAGTGCATATCTTTATGTACGCCACCTTCGCTTTTTTATGCATTTGGGGCTATCGCAGCCAGTACATTGCTAATGGGAAAACCTATAGAACCAAAGCCCTACTTCTCGCCACAGTAATCAGTATCCTGTATGGGGGCATCACCGAATTAATGCAGGAATATCTTGTACCTACCCGCACCGGCGATTGGTTTGATTTCATCTCCGACAGTATCGGAACCCTACTTGGAATCAGTGTTTTCGGCATTTTTTTCAGAAAGAAAAAATAAAATTCCCCTTTGATGCGTTTCGTAAGTAAATAATTCCTATTTTCGCAACCGAAATAGGAGAATAAAAATTAAAAGACATAACACCATGGAAGAGAAGAAATCACCTAAGGCCAACCTTGAGAACAAAAAGCTCATGTTCATGCAGATAGGCTTAATTATCAGCCTGTTAGTTGCATGGTTGGCTTTCGAGCACAAGAGTTACGACAAGCGTGAAATCGACCCCAGCCTGCTCAACAGAACTGTTGAAGTGGAAGAGGAAATGGTTGAAATCACAAAGCAAGAAGAGCCGAAACCGCAGCCTGTGGAGATGCCGAAGCAAACCACACAACTCGAAATCGTGGAAGACGACGTTGAAGTGGAAGACATCGAAATCAACGCTGAAATCGACCAAACCGAAGTCGTGGAGGAATATACTCCTGTCGAAGTCGAGGAAGAAGAAGTGGTAGAGGCTGAAGTGTTTACCATCGTGGAAGAGATGCCCAGCTATCCTGGAGGTGACATGAAGATGTACGAGTACCTCGGCAAAAACATCAAGTATCCCCAGATTGCCCGTGAAAGTGGCATCCAAGGCCGTGTGTTCGTCAACTTCGTTGTTGAGCCCGACGGTAGCGTTTCCAATGTGAAGGTGCTGCGTGGCATCGGTGGCGGTTGCGACGAAGAGGCTATCCGCGTTGTCAAGTCCATGCCGAAATGGAAACCTGGTAAGCAACGTGGTAAAGCTGTGCGTGTGTCCTACACCTTGCCTGTTGTCTTCAAGCTCCAGTAAGCACAAACACAAACTAAAACGGAAAAAGCCAGCTCACTGCTGGCTTTTTTCGTTTAGCATCAGCCAAATCAAGTCCTTCAACTCATTGATGCCTTGATTGGCGACAGAACTGATAAAGACATGAGGCACCTTACGGGGCAAATGTTTCTTAATGTCCTTGATGCGTTCCTCGTCCACAAGGTCACACTTGGTAATGGCAAGGATGCGGTCTTTGTCCAATAACTCAGGATTGTATTGCTTCAACTCATTCAGCAAGATGTCGTATTCCTTCTTCACATCCTCAGTATTCGCCGGTACCATGAACAGCAATGTGGAGTTGCGCTCGATATGACGCAGGAAACGTATCCCTAAGCCCTTGCCTTCCGCTGCACCTTCGATGATGCCAGGGATATCAGCCATCACGAAACTGCGGTGGTCGCGATAACTGACGATGCCGAGATTGGGTACAAGAGTGGTGAAAGGATAATCGGCGATTTCAGGCTTGGCTGCCGACACAACCGACAGCAATGTGGACTTACCCGCATTGGGGAATCCCACTAGACCCACATCGGCCAAAAGTTTCAATTCCAGTACAATCCATTCCTCTTCTGAAGGTTCTCCAGGTTGTGCAAACTTCGGCGCCTGCATAGTTGCCGTTTTGAAGAAAGCGTTACCCTTACCGCCTCGTCCACCTTTGAGCAACACTACTTCTTGGCCGTCCTCGGTGATTTCAGCCATCTGAGTATGGTCTTCAGCATGGAATGCCACCGTACCTAACGGAACATCAATATAGATGTCCTCGCCTGCGGCACCTGTCAGTTGGTTTTTTCCACCTGGCACACCGTCGCCTGCAAAGAGATGTTTGGTGTAACGCAGATGAAGCAGCGTCCAAAGCTGGGCATTGCCACGCATTACTACATTGCCACCTCTTCCACCATCACCACCGTCGGGGCCTCCTTTAGGAATGTACTTCTCACGCCGGAAATGCAATGAACCGGCGCCTCCCTTACCCGAACGGCATAATATCTTAACGTAATCTACAAAGTTTGAAGTCATACGAAAGAGAATTAAAACTCATCAATGGATTCCGTGCTTTCCACGTTGTCATACCTGTCGCAATCAAAATCAAGGTCAACACCAGGGATATTGGGTTTGGCAAAGTCCCCCTTACTGATATTGAGACTCTTGTCATCATACACTTTACGCATATATTTAGCCCAAATAGGCAAAGCCGTATGTGAGCCTTGTCCAAGTTGCGTTGAGCGGAAGTGGACGCTACGGTCTTCGGCACCCACCCATACGCCCGTGGTCAGGTCGGGAGTGATGCCCATGAAGTAGCCGTCGCTCTGTTTTTGTGTCGTTCCTGTTTTGCCAGCAATGGGGTTGTCAAACCCGTATGCATAACGCAGGCGAATGCCCGTACCGCTTTGCACAACACCTTTCATCAGCTCAATCATCTTGTAAGCAGTCAGTTGGCTCATGGCTTCCGACTCCTCGGAACTGAAACGCTGGATGACATTACCGTTCTTGTCCTCAATACGAGTAATGAACACAGGCTTTACATAAATACCCTGGTTAGCAAAAGTACTCATAGCACCCACCATTTCAATCAGTTTAAGGTCGCAGACGCCCAAACAAATGGCAGGGACAGCATCAATAGGCGATTCCACACCCATACGCCTGGCCATGCCGATTACAGCATTGGGGCCAAACTGATTCATCAGGTAGGCCGAGATCCAGTTGTTCGACTGGGCAAGCGCATATTTAAGCGTGATTTCCTCGCCTATGTTCTTGTCACCCGAATTGGCAGGCGACCAAAATTTGCCATCTTCCAATTGGATATTGTATTGGATGTTGGGAATCTTGGTGCAAGGCGTGTATTCGCCTTCCTGCATCGCCAAGGAATAGAGGAAAGGCTTGAAAGTGGAGCCTACTTGACGACGAGCCTGCGTAACATGATCATATTTGAAGAAACGATAGTCCAAGCCACCGACGTAGGCTTTCACGTGACCTGTGTGCGACTCGATGGAAATCAGGCTGGCCTGCAAGAACCACTTGTAATAACGAATGGAATCCATGGGGCTCATCACCGTGTCAATCGGGCCGTCCCACGAGAAAACTGTCATCCGCACAGGGCGATTAAACTCAGCCCTGATGCTATCCATATTCATCCCTGCGTTCTTTAAGTTGCGATAGCGTTCAGTACGCTTCATCGAGGTCTCCATGATATGCTCAATCTCATCGGCAGTCACGTTGCTAAAGGGAGCGTTTTTCTGGTTTTTCCAATGCTTGTAAAACATAGGTTGCAACTCCTGCCCCATAAACTCACGGACGGCTTCCTCTGCATATTGCTGCATACGCGAGTCGATGGTAGTATAGATACGTAATCCATCACGATAGATGTTATAAGGTTTGCCGTCAGAACGCGTCGTGGTTTTGGCCCATTCGGTCAACTCACCACGAAGGAACTCACGGAAATAGGTGGCCTGCCCACTGTTATGGTCCATCACACCGAAATGCGTCATATCAATGGGAATCAGACAGACCGAATCGCATTCCGCTTGGGTGATATAGCCGTTTTCCGCCATCTTCTGCAAGACGAGATTGCGTCGAGACAAAGCGCGTTCCGGATTACGGACAGGGCTGAAACGTGTAGGAGCATTGACCACACCCGCCATCAAGGCACTCTCTTCCATATTAAGGTCTTTCGGCGACTTGTCAAAGAAAGTTTTTGCTGCAGAGCGAATGCCATAGGCATTGTGGCCGAACGCTACGGTATTGAGATACATCGCCACAATTTCCTCTTTCGAGTAGTTATACTCCAGCTTGGTTGCCGTAATCCATTCCTGAAACTTGCGCAACACCAGTTGGGGTGTAGTCAGATTCTCACCACGGGGAAACAGATTCTTCGCCAACTGCTGGGTAATGGTGCTACCGCCGCCTTTCTTGTTTCCCGTCAGCACACCGAAAGCCACACGAAACAGAGCCCTTTCATCGATTCCGGAATGCTCGGTGAAACGCTCGTCCTCAATGCTTATTAAGGCTTCCGGCATATAATGCGACAACTCAGAATAACGGACGTTACTCCGATTCTCCACATAATAGGTACCCAGCACCTTGCCGTCTGCAGAAATAATCTCAGTGGCCAGGTTGGTCTTCGGATTCTCCAATTCCTCAAAAGTAGGCATCGTGCCAAAGAGGCCGGCTGCCACAGAGACGAAGAACAAAACTACCAGTACCAACAGCCCTCCAAAGAGAATCCAAAGATTGCGGATAGCGTGGGATTGCGTTTTTTTAGGTTTCTTCTTGCTATTCTTATTCATAATCAATGTCTTTCAACAAATATACCGATATCAGAAACACCCTTCAGCACAGGTTCGCGCATAGCTTGCTCTATTTCAAAATGATAAGAGCCCCTCAACGGGAAACGCAGATTCTCATTGAGGACAACATGCAGGTCTCTCATACTACCGCTGCTCTTGCCAATCCAACGGCCTTCAGGGGTGGCAAGTGTACATTCTATCGTGTCGCGGGTAATGTTGCCATTGGGAAAGGTAGTGTGAAGAAACACGAAAAGATTGCTGTAACGGTAGTTTTCCAGATGGCGCAACTCTATGCCAAAAGTATAGAGACTAATGGTGTCCTCAATAGGAACGTCAAAGACGACTCGATTCTCCACAGGCCATTCCGCCTCCAAAAGGACGGTGCGCTTATTGAAGGAGTCGGTGGTACATGACGCCAGCAGCATCAATACACAGATTAGGATTGTCGCATTCCGAACTAAGGTTTTCACTCGTTTCATATCAGTCACTCATCATTTTAATGTCAGCCTCGCCATAGCCCTCATTGGTGTTCGTATGGGTCTCCTTCGTGACAGCATAGTCCTCCATCTTTTCTGGCTTCTGTCCCTGTTTGTTCATAGCAATAATTTCCTTGACCTTATCTACAGGAAGTGCCAAGATATTGCTTTTATCAGTCTTGTAGGAATACCACATGATACCTTTGAAAACATCGTTCTTCTGGTGCAAGGCATCTCCAGCCTTAAACCTCAGCACGATACTCGTATCCGGGAAATCCTTCAAGGCATCCACATAGGCTTCATACTCATAATTGAGGCAGCACTTCAGTTTACCACACATTCCGGCCAATTTTTGCGGATTAGGTGACAACTGTTGAACTCGGGCCACATTAGTCGTCACAGATTGGAAATTACAAATCCATGAGGCGCAACACAACTCTCGTCCACAGGAGCCCAGGCCTCCTAATTTAGCCGACTCCTGCCGCACTCCGATTTGACGCATCTCGACACGCACGCGGAACTCTTCTGCCAATTTCTTGATGAGTTCACGGAAATCAACACGTCCATCGGCAGTATAATAGAAAATAGCCTTAGTCTTATCACCCTGATATTCCACATCGTTGAGCTTCATCTCCAACCCAAGATTGTCGGCAATGGTGCGGGTACGCGACAATGTGTTATCTTCCAACTTGATGGCGGCGAGCCACTTCTCCACATCGTTCACCTTGGCACGACGATAGATTTTCTTCATCTCTTCACGCGGTGTACGGTAACGCTTGCGTTTCATCTGACGTTCCACAATGCTGCCCACCATCGTCACAATGCCGATATCATGTCCAATGGCTGCTTCAACGGCAACCATTTCCCCCACCTCTAAATCCAGTTCCTCCGGATACATATAGAAATCCTTGCGGTCATTCTTGAAACGTACCTCAGCAAGACAGACCTTCCCTTCCACCGTTTCATTCTCAAAATCTTTCATCCAATCGAAGTCATTCAGCTTGCAACGACTACAACATAGTACTTTTTGCCCCAGATTATACTCCTCTATCATCTTCCCGCCTCGGTTAAACACCTGCTGGTCTTGAAATATATCTTTGTTTTTACTCTGATCTTCAGTCATTTGTCTTTTTCGATTAAAACATTATTATTAAACGGCAAAAATACAAAAAAAAATATTACCTTTGCAGGCGATAATTCTAAGTCAATTTGACAATCAAATAATTTCATCATGATCATGAAGAAAAGATACGTCTCCATCATTATCATCCTGGTGCTTCTCGGCTTATGGGGCATGACCATTTATAACGGGATGGTTTCAAGACAAGAAGCTGTAGAGCAAACCGTTGGTAACATTCAAACAGCTTACCAAAAACGTGCCGACCTCATTCCCAATCTGGTTGCCACAGTGAAGAACTATGCTGAGTACGAAGCGGGAACCTTGACCGCCGTTGTAGAGGCGCGTGCCAAAGCCACTTCGGTCACTCTCGACTCGCATAATCTTACAGAAGAAAACATCAAGGCATTCCAAGCCGCACAAGACGAGGTGTCGGGGGCTTTGTCAAGATTACTGGTCACAGTGGAACAATATCCCGAACTGAAGGCCAACCAAAACTATCTTGACTTGCAAGAACAATTGGAAAGTTGCGAGAACGCCATCGCCAATGCCCGCAGACAATTCAACGAGACGGCCAGAAATTACAACACCTATCTACGTCGTTTCCCGAACAACATTATCGCTAGTTTGTTCCACTTCGAAAAAACGCCTTATTTCGAAGCTTCAGAGGCTGCACAAAACGCGCCTAACGTTGGCGATTTGTTCGAGAAATAACCCTCCGTATCGACACGGTTTCGTCGCACATTAAGCAATGACTGGCAGGATTATCATAGTTTTCCACCTGTTGTTGCTTTTTTTGCAACCCCTTGTAGCCCAAGTACAGGACACTATACAACGTGACACCCTACAACGCAAGAAAACCCGCGTCAACATTGAACATTACGACAAGGCCACCTACTCGAAGAGCCAAGGGGATATGCAACGGCTTATCGGACATGTTAAAATCCGTCACGACTCCACCTATTTTTATTGCGACAGTGCCTATTTCTACGAAAAGGACAATAGTTTCGATGCCTATCAAAATGTTCATATCATTGTCAACGACAGTGTAGAGATTTTCAGCGATTTGCTGAATTATGATGGAGACACACGCTTTGCTGAGTTCTTCGACAACGTGAAGCTCATGGACGACTCCACGACACTCTACACTGAATATATGACCTACGACCGCAACCTGCACTTGGCTTGCTATCCCGATAGCGCAACCACCTACCGAGGCGACAAAACCCTCATCAGTTGCATCGGATACTATCGTGACGACCTCAAGGAGTTCTCGTTTTTCGAGAATGTGGAGGTCACCAGCCCGAAATATCAAATGTTCACCGACACCTTATTTTATAATACCAGCATTGAAAAGATGTGGTTTTGGGGACCAACGACCATCATCAACAAAGAAAACATCCTGGATGGTGAACACGGTTATTATTTGGTGAACGAGGACCTTGTCTTTCTTGATAAACGTCCTTTTATGCATAATGAGACACAACAAATGCGTTCTGACTCCATCCTCTATGACCGCAACATCGGACTGGCAAAGGCTTTCGACCACGTGGACATGATTGACACTTCGTACAGCGTCATCATGCGGGGTGACTATATGGAGTTGTGGGAACATAAGAACTTCTCATACGCCACCGACAGCGCCTACGCCATCCACTACGGCGAAGGCGACTCGCTCTATATTCATGGCGACACGTTGTTTTTCTACTTCAACAAAAAGGAGGAAGAACTTGAGAAACTCATCGCGCGACGCAACGTGCGATTTTTCAAGTCGGATATGCAAGGCAAATGCGACACGCTGACTTACCTCATGTCGGACTCCACCATCCGGATGCGTGTAGAGCCTATACTTTGGGCAGACGATAGCCAAATGACAGGAGACAAAATTGACATCAAGACCAACGGTGAAACCATTGACTTCGTGATACAAAAGGGCAACGCCTTTATCGTCTCGCAAGACACCATTGAAGGTTTCAACCAAATCAAAGGCGCCGACATCACCTCCCATTTCAATAACGACGATATCCACCACGTCAACGTAGACGGCACCACCGCTGAATCCATCTACTGGATTCGCGATGATGACGGATCCACCATAGGCATTGATGTAGCCCAATCAGAGACTATGGTCATTATTATGCAAAACCAAAGTATTTCCACCATCAAGTCATTCAAGGAGATCAAGGAAACCATGTATCCGGAAGACGAGCTGAAAGAATCATCGCGTTACCTTCAAGGCTTCAAGTGGCACAACACCGTAAGACCTATCGACAAAGACGATATCTTCCGCAAAATCGACACTCCAAAATCCAACACTGATACAACCGATACAGAAGAGAAACCCGAGACACCGCCAGAAACCAAGCCTGAAGAAACCGTCACAGAAACTCCCGCCGCAACGGAAGTTGAAGAAAAACAGACTCAACGTCACAGAGCAAGAAGAGAAAACAATCAATTGAACAATTAAATCATAAACAACCATGAAGAAACTCATCCTCATCCGTCACGGAGAAAGTGAATGGAACAAACTGAACCTCTTTACGGGATGGACCAATGTCGACCTTTCAGAAAAAGGTGTACAAGAAGCCATCGAAGCCGGCAATACGCTGAAAGAAAACGGCTACAAACCCGAAATCTGCTTCACCTCTTACCTCAAACGCGCCATCAAAACCCTGAACCTGGCCCTTGAAGCTATGGATATGGACTGGCTCCCTGTCTATAAAACATGGAGATTGAACGAGAAATCGTATGGTCAACTGCAAGGCTTGGACAAGAAGATGACAGCTGAGAAATATGGCGACGAGCAAGTGCGCCTCTGGCGCCGCGCCTTTGATGTGCGTCCGCCTGCGCTGGAGATGAACGACCCCAAGAGTCCCCGCATGGACCCGCGATATGCCGAACTTACCGACGAGCAGATTCCGCTCACTGAAGCCCTCTGCGACACCATCGAGCGTGTGATGCCTTATTATGAGAACAATATCATGAAGGCATTTGAGACCCACGACCAAGTGCTGGTAGTGGCCCACGGCAACAGTCTGCGCGGTGTGGTTAAGGTGTTGAAAAACATGAGCAACGACGAAATCATCGCCTTCAACATCCCCACAGGCATTCCGTATGTCTTCGAGTTTGACGACAACATGAAGCTCCAAAAGGATTTCTTCCTCGGAGATCCTGAGAAAGTGGCTGCGCTGATGGCTGCTGTCGCCAATCAGGGGAAGACAAAATAAGACTGGTTAGAGGATTATTGAATGATTAAGGCTTTGAAGCCATCCGTGGCGAAAGTCTCTAATTCACCTTGTCCATTAATGAAGATGTAATAGGCTTCCACGCCTTCCATATCTTTGAACAGCGACAGGGAACGTTCCAAACCCATCACCATACCGATGGACGCCAAAGCATCGGCCCAGACCGAGTTTGCAGCCATCACGGTGACACTGAGCACCTGATGCTCCACTGGGCAACCCGTCTTTGGGTCGATGCAATGGGAATAGCGTTTCCCGTCGCGTTCCACATATTTTCGCGTGCTTCCAGAAGTGACCAATCCCTTGTCACGCAAGGCGATACGGGTTTGCACTTCTTGCTCCGAGTCCCAGTTTGCGGCGGGTTTCTCGATGCCTACTATCCAAGGTTGTCCGTTGGGTTTGCTGCCTCGGGCCATGATTTCGCCCCCTGTGTCAACCAAGTAGTTTTTTATCCCTCTACTTTCCAAAAAAGCTGCAATCAAATCCGATGTATAGCCTTGGGCAATGGCGTTGAAATCCAATTTCATGTTGGGATTGGCCTTGATGACTTTACCGTTCTCGATATGCACTTTTCGGTAGTCAACCCATTGCCGCAGGCTGTCGATGAGTTGTGGCGTAAGGCTGTCGCCGCTCTTATAACTAAAGCCCCATGCAGCCACTATGGGAGAAATGGTAGGGTCAAAATAGCCGTCAGACAGGATAGCCGCCTGTTGGGCGATGTTGAAATTATCTATAAAAATGCTGTCGAGGATTACTGTCTCATTCCGATTGACTTTCGAGATGACAGAGCTGTCGACCCAAAGGTTAACCGACCTATCCACAGCTTGAAAGATGGAATCAATTTCGCGTTGGAAGTTGCGACCCTCTGTATCAAAATAAGTTACAGCATAATAGGAGCCCTGTGCCAAACCTTGAAGGACTGTCTTGTGCGGCTGCGTCTCACATGATACAAGAGCCGCTATACCTATCAACAACAATAAGAAAACCTTTCTCATAACTTTCTACTACAATTCAAATGTCGCGCTCCACTTCCAAGCAAAGTTAGACCAGACATTGTCGAAGGCGTATGGACCATAGCGATAGAACACCCCTGCGCCCAACTTTGCCCACATCGCATTGAGCAAGCCCTTGACCACAATACCACTCTCGAAGTAACCCTTGTTAATCGTGTTGAATCCTAAACCAACAATGTCATTTTCAGCCCTCAAATCACCCCAAGCCAAATTGGTAACCAAAACCAGTTGAGGCCTAAACCACTCCGAATTGGTCTTCCACAGCATCCCATTGAAATTATGGCTCAAGTAGAGCGCCACAAAACGGTCACAGAAGAACTCATTCTCACGCATCGTGCCGAAACTGACTGGCGAGTAAACCCCGAAAGGCTCGTAGCTGCCCAAGAGGTCAAACGTCTCAAACACAGGGCAACTCGCCGATGCATAACCCGCTTGAAGCACAATCTTCGAGACTCCTATGAAACGTGTATAAAAGTTCTTGGAGACCTCAAATTTGATGCGGTCGTATTCATATTGGCTCTCCAAGATTCCCGGAAAAGCATGAGTGTAAGACAACCAAACAATAGGATAAATGGTTCCCAACGACTGTATCCCGTTAGGTTTGCTCAAGAATTTCTCATTGTAGGCAAAACGCAGCTTGACTTCGGTGGTGAACAAGCGTGTGGTAGGCAGCGTATCGAAAGGAGACAGCAGATAAGTCTTGTCGGTAAGCGCGACATTCAGGAAACCCTTGAAATGTCTGGCAAAGCGTGAGCTGTAGTACAACTCCCCACCCTTCCGGCGCACATCGATATTACTATAGAACAGGTACTTGTATGCATTTTCCGATAGCAAGCCACCGACAGGTTCAAAACCGCCAAACTCACCTAACGACTCAGACTGACAACGGTATTTTACTCCTAACTCCATCTGCCGCTGTCTGTTAATCAACCATTTGGCTCCCCCGCCATAATCGAAGCCCTTCATACGAGTCCAGTAGCCCACAAAGCCGTGAAAACGCAAATGCCGCGAGAGACGGTCGTTGGTGGTGAGTCCCAAACCAAAATACCAACCACGACGGTTTGAAATCTTAATAATGTTACCGAGATCAAGGTCGAGAGGACCCATCTGCAACGCCGACTGCTGCATCAGTTTGTCGGTGACGCCCAACACTCTGTCAAAAATGTCATTACCTCTTGTAAGTGAGTCAACAAGAAGGTAAGTAGCCTGTATCCTTTGGGTCAGCGAGTCGATTCTGTGCTGCGTCCAAAAGCTTTCATCGCGGAAAGAGGCATTGGGGTCGACCACAATCTCCAAATCAGAGAAACGTCGTTTCGAAAGGTCGGGGTTAATCTCAATATCCGTAAGATAACTCTTCCCGATGGCTACCATAGGGAAAGAATTGCCGTCAATGTTGACCGCCATGCTGGGGAAGCGCAGGTTGGTGTTGAGTTGCTTAGGGAACCACTGCCCATCCACTTTTTGATAAAGCTGCTGTATGCTCGCAGTATAAAGACCTCCTTGTTCATTAGGCTCAGCCTTCACACTCTGCAACGCCCAGCCATCGCTGTTGACAGTCATCGTGCCTCGCATTCCGTTGAAGGTGCTGCCTTTCAAAGGATGATACGAGATAATGTAGAGCGAATCCCCCTCCCCTATAGGTTGAACCTCCTCAAGGGTGAAGAAATAATGGTTCTTGCTGTTGCGGCTGATAGGATTCACATAGTCGGTTCCCGCCACGTTAATCATATCATCGTAGAAGCTGATGCTCTGCATACTGTTGACAAGATACATGAAAGTCGGCTCTTTCATACCGGCTATCTTGGTACCAAGCACGTTTTGCAATTTGCGGTCGGGAGCGTGGAAAAACACCTCCGAAGCGGTCTCCATCACCATCAAGTCACTCCGTTTCAGCAGACTGTCGAACATCTGCATGGCCCCCCGCCCCTGGGTGGATGCCGAATCCAGAGCCTTTCCAAAGTCGGAGCTGTCGATAGTGAAGATCATCTGGTCGTAGATGTGGTAGCTATAAGTCCGCAACGAGTTGGGGTTGTTGGCCTTGCGGTGAGCCATCAGGCTGTCGATGATGCGGTGGGCGGGATTCTCACCCGCGTCGATGACCACTTCCTGCAACTCGAATGTGACGGGGTTTAATGCCACGTTGCATTTCTTGGCATTGGGCTGTAGTTCTATGATTTGCGGCTCATATCCAATGGAAGAGAACTTGATAAGACGTATAGGGACGGACGAATTGATTTCATAGCGTCCGTCGATGTCACTCATCGTTCCCGTAAGCCCCTCGTTAACCACCACGTTGACAAACGCCAAAGGCTGGCGGTTTTGTGCATCGGTGATTTTTCCTGTGACGGTTTGCGACTGCGCCCAGAGGTTTTGCCCCCCTACTGTCCACAGGAACACAAACAGGAAAACTATAAGCTTATCAAGCTTCATTCCTGCGTCTCAATTAGATAGATGACCTCGTCATCACGTTTCATCATGTAGTTCTCGCGAGCCACCTTTTCCATCGTGGCGGTATCGTTCCTCAGGCGGTCAAGCAGGTCGCGGCTTTCCGAAATCTCTTTTTCATAGAACTCGATTTCCTTCTTTTGTTCCTCTAACGTCTTACGAAGACGGATTTGCTCAAAGAGATTGAACTGGTCGAAAACGAGGAAAACAGCAAGAAACGCCGCTATAGCATACACATAGCGGTTATGGAGCTTGAGTAAGATTTTTTTGAATGTCATTTCTTTGGATGTTTTGGGTTGCAAAAATAACATTTTTCCTATTTTTGCAACGCTAAAATCCCATAAAAAACGCAAACAATGAAAAAAGTTATCGCAACAACAAAGGCTCCGGGAGCCATCGGACCTTACAGTCAAGCTATTGAAGCCAACGGAATGCTGTTTATCTCTGGTCAACTGCCCATCAATCCCGAAACAGGCGAGATGCCGGAAGGCGTAACCGCCCAAACCGAGCAGAGCCTGAAAAACCTTGAGGCCATCCTTAACGAAGCGGGCTGCACTTTCGACAACGTGGTGAAATCGACCTGCTACTTGGCCGACATGAGCTATTTCGGCGAGATGAACGCCGTATACGGCAAGTATTTCAAGGGTGACTATCCTGCCCGCGCCGCCTTCGCCGTGAAGGAACTGCCCAAGAAAGCCCTCGTTGAAATCGAAATGATTGCCGCGAAATGAAAATCGTCTTTCTTGAACCGCTTGGACTGAAAGTCGGGCAAATCGAGGCAGCCTGCGAAGGGCTGAAGAAAGCAGGGCACGAAGTCGTCATCTATCCTGACCGTAACGAGAATCTTGATGAACTGATTCGTCGCGCCGAAGGCGCAGAGGTCATCATCGAGAGCAACATCCCGCTGCGCAAGGACTTCTTGGATGCTTGTCCCAACTTGAAGATGCTCTCCATCGCTTTCACGGGTTTAGACCATATCGATATGGAAGAATGCCAAAGACGCGGCATCATCGTGAAGAACGCGGCAGGTTACAGCACCGAGGCTGTGGCAGAATTGGCTATCGCCCTAATGATCGACCTCTACCGTAAAGTCCTTGAGAACGATGCAATAACCCGTCAATGCAACCGCAAGGGCCTCATGCCCGGACTGGAGCTCAAGGGCAAGACCCTCGGCATCATCGGGATGGGCAACATCGGGCAGCGTGTCGCACAACTTGCCAATGCCTTTGGTTGCAAGGTGATAGCCTGGAACCGCACTCCCAAGCAGATTGAAGGAGTAACTTTCGTCGATAAGGAGACCTTGCTGAAGGAATCCGACATCATCACCCTGCACATCGCCTTGAACAACGAGACCCGCGACTTCATCACCGAGAAGGATTTCGCCCTGATGAAGTCCAATGCCCTCCTTATTAATACGGCACGCGGGCCTGTGGTGAATGAACAGGCTTTGGCCAATGCCCTGAAAGAAGGTAAGATTGCCGCTGCCGCCACAGATGTCTACAGCAAGGAGCCGCCATTGAATCAGGACAATCCTTTGTTCGACGCCCCCAATCTCATTATGCTACCGCATATCGGCTTCGCTACCGAGGAGGCTTTTGTACTGCGATTAGGCATCGTGGTGGACAACGTGCGTCTGCTACAGGATTGATATCGCCCCCTGTTGTAAAGGTGGTTTGTGGTCGCTGTCTGTTTCGCAGAGGGTGTCAGAAGGGTATCTGGGAGGGAACTAAGAGGAATCATAGAGTTACCTCAGAGTTACCTTAGAGCGCCTATAGGCTTGGTATAGCGTTGCTATAGGCTTGCTATGGATTTGAAGTCTTTAATGTATTGATTGTGAATATGTTATGGTGTCGAATAGAGCCTACAAGTCTATCTATGCTATTTATCGTTCACAAACACAGATAGTTACAAGGATTGATGTAGCTCATTCGTTGCTTTGTTTTGCGTTTGCAAAAATAAGCAAAAAAACTGGATTTTGCAAGGATTTTGCTCAAAAAAGTGAACGGTGAATTCGCCTTTGCAGTCATTTAATCATTAGTCAAAATGGCTGCTGTTACAGTTGTTACAGTTGTTACAGTTAAAATCACAGAGAGAGAGGATTCCCAAAAACGCCATTTGCTGTCCCACTGTCCCGGGTGTCCCCTCGTAAGGGACAGTGGGACAGTGTCGGATTTCCGATATAATAGTTTTCTTTTCTTGTTACCATAAACGAATTATTTGCTAACTTTGCCCCCGACAAATCAAACAAGAAGTCTAACCAAAAGAAATAGCGAATGACCTCAAGGGCGTGATGGCAAAAGTTTACTATTTTTGCGCCCGTTAACCTATTAAAGGATGAATAGGAAAAGGAACCAACTATGAGCGACATTGCTGCGGAACTAACTAAGTTACATATTCTAAAGGGTGCCGACTACTCCCGTCAAGTGGAGCGGATCGCTCGGATGAGCAATTTCCATCCTGTTGAAGGTGAAGTTGATATCTTTTCAACGGGTAGTGAAAGCGAAGCTGATTACAGCAATTTGCTCAATGCGGCTCGCAAGGCTGTCACGCATGGGTACAGAGTGTATATTCTTCCTAATCCGAGTGGAATAAACTCGGCAGATTTTATTTTTGAACGGAGAGGCGTTTTTAGGATTTACGAATTGAAAACTATACGAGGAAGTTCGTCGGCTTCAAATCGACTTATGGATTCCTCAAGTCAGTCTAACCATGTCTTGCTGAATATGTCAACCCGTTACAATGGAGGTCTGTTAGCCGTTCAGATCAAGAGTTATTTCGAACAAAACGGCAACGCATTAGAGGTACTTATCTTTAAAGGGAAGAACTCACTTTCCATAAAGCGAAACTTTGCGTTTCAGAAGGATTTCGTAAGGAAATTCCGTAAGGAATTCGGGAAATAAAAAATGGAGGCTATTGTCAGTCTCCATCTTTTATTTTTGGAGCAGGGGCGGTGTAGTCTTACTCCCACGCGGAAAGTACCGGATTAGTCATTTCTGACACTGCAAAAATACGAACTTTTTTCATATCAGCAATCTTTTTGTCGAAAAAATCTCTTTTCCTTGGGCGACTAACTCAATTAATTCTCTAACTTTGCCCCCGATAAATCAAACAAGAAGTCTAACTAAACGAAATAGCGAATGACCCCAAGGGCGTGAAGCCCAAGAAATAAAAAGGCATATTAAAACAAAAGCGTTCGCTTAAGGGCTTGTTGCAGGGAACTTCGACAACTCTCCAGGTAATCACAAGCAAGTAAAGCAAAGCGCTCGCGTGTTTTCCGCACGTGGGCTTTACTTGTATAGTTGTGATTACCGGCAGTCGAAGGCCCCCTTAAGCAACTAAACGTTAGTAAAGCCTTCGTTTTATTGTCCGTCGGGGAAAGCATTTAAAGCAGAAATCGTAGATTCAACGTAGTTTAAACACTCACCTTTAAATATTTAAGTATATGAAATTAAAGTTTTTACAATTGAAAAAGGCACTATGTGCCGCACTGCTGATGGCGTTCTTTGCGCCTTGGACAGCACAAGCACAGGAAACTGTGACGATTGGAGAAGGTACCTCCAGTGGAAATAAATGCCCATTTGGTACTTACTACAACTACTCAATTACAGAACAGCTCTACACCGCCGAAGAGATTGGAATGGCAGGCGAAATCCTAAGCATTAGTTTCTACTATAATGGTACGGCTGCTAAGGATTTCCCGATTGACGTTTACATGCAAAATGTCAATGTCACCGACCTGTCAACAGGTATCAGTCTCACAGAGGCCGAACAAGTCTTTAGTGGTACGCTTTCTGTTGCGACAACAGAGGGATGGGTGACCATCACACTTGACTCACCATTCTTTTACGATGGGACATCGAACCTGCTGATTGGTTTCAACAAAGGCTATGTCTATTATTTTAGCGGCAATACATGGCGTTATACTTCCGCTAGTAATATGGCTCGTTATTCCCAAAATGACAACAATGCTTACAGCCTTTCTACGGTGCCAGGAACTGTAACTAACAACCGTCCAAACATTCAAATTGAGATTGCTCCTGATAGTGGTTCCACTTGCCCCAAACCATTCAATTTGGATGTCGCCTATGAAGGAGGCACCACGGCTATTGTGACTTGGAACTCCAACAACTCCGTAGACCTCAAAGTGAATGGTACCGAATTTACTAATGTGACCAGCCCATACAACTTGGATAATTTGGAGTTGAATAGAATATACAATGTTGTGGCTCGTGCCAATTGTGGTGATGGCAACTATAGCGATTGGACCAATGTGGTCAGCTTTGCTACTGCAGCATGCCAAGTCAGCGAACAGATTCAGATCAGGTATGAACTTGTTGATAGCTACGGTGATGGCTGGAACGGTTGCGCTATCAACGTGGTGGACGAAAACTGCAGCGTTATTGAGTCCTTGACCATCGAGTCTGGTAATTCCGCTACGGGTTACCTCTCCCTCTGCTCTGGAGCATATTATAGTTTTGAATGGATGAAAGGTCTTTATCCCGATGAGACCTCATGGACGTTTTATGATACCAATGACGAGGATGTACTTTTCTCGGGAAGTGGTTCCAGTAGCATGCAAACGGGAGACATCATATATACAATGAATACTAGCTCATGTGCACGTCCTACTGATCTTGCAGTTGAAGCTATCGACCCTTATTCTGTGTCATTGGATTGGACTGAAAATGGAGAAGCATCCGCTTGGGAAGTTGCCTACATGTCAATTGATGATGCTGATTTCACGATTGTTTCGGCCAACAACTCCACCGATTTCTTGATCCAAGACCTTAGCCCTCTGACAATTTATATATTCAAGGTGCGTGCCAGTTGTGGCGACGAAACAAGCATCTGGTCTTGCCCCGTCAACTTCACTACTCCCAATCCCTGTCAAGCTCCGACTGATATTACGGTCAACTTTCTTGATGGTCACACTGCAATGGTGAGTTGGACCAGCGATGCAACGGCTTGGGATATAAAGGTGGGTACTGAAGTGACGGAAAACGTTACCAACCCATATATTTTGAACAACCTTGAATTGGGTACTAACTACTATGTACAGGTGCGTTCCAATTGCGGAGGTGGTTCTATCAGTGCTTGGTCTAATATGGTCGGTTTCACTACGCCCCAAAGTATCCCGTTTGTTGAGCCTTTTGCTAACACGAGCATCCCTTCTGGCTGGATTCGTTACAGCGGCCTACTTAGCGATGTTATAGCTGGTGGAACTTTGACTTCTACCACATCAGGATGGGGCTTCAATACGGGCAATGGTGTGTTTGATAACCATGCCATACTCAACATCTATGGCTCCTCCTGTAACTATTGGTTAGTTACTACGAATATGGCATTTGATGGGAATGCTATACTTAGATTTGACTTGGCTTTGACCCAATATAATGGCACGTTGCAACCTGTAATGCCAGACCAGCAAGCTGACGACAAATTTGTAGTGCTTATCACTACCGATGGCGGTACGACTTGGGAAATCCTTCGCCAATGGGACAACGAAGGTTCTGAGTATGTGTATGACAATATAGCATGTTCAGCCTCTGGTGAGGTTGTTGAAATTGACCTGAGTGCTTATGTCGGACAAAGCATTGCTTTAGCTTTTTATGGAGAGTCCACTGAAAGCGGAGGCGACAACAACTTGCACATCGACAACGTGAACGTTGATTTCAAACCAGTATGCTGGGATATGAAAACTCAGAATGTCACTCTCAGCAATCTGGTGCCTCGTATGGTGACAGTAGGATGGGATGTCAATGGCGGTGCTACGGAGTGGAAGGTTCAATGCAGCTCGAATGCTAATTTCGTTGATGACTTGCATGAAGCGATTGCAACTACTCCAACATGGACCTATAATGACCTCGAACCCGAAACCAACTATTATGTTCGCGTTGCCCCCCTCTGCGTTGATGCCAACGATTATACACCTTGGTCAGAAGTGATAGGTTTCACTACGCCTATTGCTTGCCCCAAACCGACAGACCTCACTGTCAGTGATGTCAATGCATACGGTGCCACTTTGGACTGGGATGGCGAGAGCGAGAGCTATAATGTTATTTATAGATCGATTGTTTACAATGGTGAACAATTCGATGAAGGCACAATTCCCGAAGGCTGGACCAGGTACACTGGTTTATTGGAACAAGTGTTGAATGGTACAACTACTCTGTCCTACGCCACCTCTGGTTGGAGCTTTGGTACATCCAATGGCGTGTTTGATTCACACGCCCGCATGAATCTTTATTCGACCAATTGTAATAAATGGCTGGTTACCCCTGAATATTCTTTGGAAGAGGCTTCTGGACTTAGTTTTGATTTGGCTTTGACTGCCTACAGCGGTACATTAGGTGCACCTGGAACTAGTGGTGTTGACGATAAATTTGTTGTCTTGATTACGACCGACTATGGAGAGACGTGGACTATCCTGCGTCAGTGGGACAACGCTGGTTCTGGATATGTCTTAAACGACATCACCTGTTCTGAAACAGGAGAGAAAGTAATCATTGATTTGTTTGATTATGTCGGACAAACTGTAAAAATTGCATTTTATGGTGAGTCTACCATTGGTAATGCTGACAACAACCTACATATTGACAATGTGAGTATTTTTGGCGGTAATGGTGAATGGGTTACAGAAAATACAGAGTTGACAGACTATACACTATCAGAACTTGCTCCCAGTACTTTCTATCAAGTCAAGGTGCAAGGCGTGTGTGGCGATGAGTTGAGTAAAGAGGCTGAGGTCATCTTCACTACGCTTCCAGCTTGCATCATGCCTGCTGAATTTACCATTAACGGCACAGTTGGAGCCCGCGAAGTCACCTTGGGTTGGATTAGCGAGGCTGAGGCTTGGCAAATCGTCTGTACGGATGATGAACTTGCTGACCCCAACAGGTTGGAGCCTATCAATGTCAGCGAAAACCCGTATACATTGACCAACCTGACTCCCGAAACTACATACTATGTGTACTTGCGCACCGTTTGTGACGAGAACCTATACAGCACATGGTGCAATGTTTCCTTCACCACCGATATTTCCTGCTATGCGCCAACTGATCTGATGTACACGGCTGTCACACCCACAACTGCAACATTGGTCTGGACAGAATCAGCGCAAGCCACTGAATGGACGGTGCAATACAGCACAAGCAGCTCATTCGACAGTTATGAGGAAGCGAACGCAAGCGGAACACCTTCTATCGTCCTCACCGACCTCATCCCTGAAACCATCTACTATGCCCGTGTGAAAGCTGTTTGCGGTGAAGGGGACGAAAGCCTATGGAGCAACACTTGCAGCTTCGAGCCTACCGTTAAGATTACTATTGGGTATGGAACTGCTACAAACAAATACCTGCCAACTCACATATATTATAATTATTCTCTGACGCAACAAATATACACTGCTGAAGAGATTGGTCAAGCGGGTGCTATAACGAGCATTGATTTCTATTTGGATGCCTATACCAGCAGAGATCGATACCTTGATATTTACCTCGTCAACACAGACAAGGCAAGTTTTGAAAGCCAAACTGACTGGATCCCCGTTACCTCCGACGATCTTTACTATAGAGGTTATGTGAACTTTACAGAGAATGGTTGGACGACCCTTCAATTTGATGGAGCTTTTATTTATGACGGTGTGAGCAATTTAGCCATTATTGTTGACGACAATTCAGGCCATTATGAGTCTGACAACACTCCTTTCCGTGTCTTTGGAGCTCAGAACCAGGCCATTCGCATTTACAGTGACGATACCAACTACAATCCTATGGAACCAGAGGCCTACAATGGTACCATTGAGAGTTCGAAGAACCAAATCAGGCTTCTGTTTGGAGAAGAGCCGACTTGCTTTAGACCTACCGATTTTGTTGTTACCGATGTGACTGGCTACACAGCTAACTTGACATGGAGCAGCGATGCTGAAGCCTGGCAAATTGCTTATACGACTTCCAGCTATGACAATCCAGGTGATTTGGAACACATCGATGTTGCAGAAAACCCGTATGAATTAACAGGCCTTGAATCAACAACCACCTATTATGCCTTTGTTCGTGCCAATTGCGGTGAAGAATACAGTGCTTGGACAAGAGTTATCTTTACCACGCCCATTTTCTGCGCAGCACCTACCGATTTGATTTGCACGGAAGTTGGCCCTACCACCGCCACGCTTAGTTGGACATACGAAGGTGATGCTACAGAATGGTTGATATGCATCAATGATGATACAGACAACCTCATCACCACTACTGAAAATACTTTCACACTTACCGATCTTGAAACCGAGGAGGTATATTCCGCGAAAGTGAGAGCCAATTGTGGTGAAGGTCAAAGCACATGGAGCAATACGATTTATTTTGAACCTACTAACAAGATTTGCATTGGTTTTGGACCAACGAGTACGAACAACAATCTGCCTACCAATGTGTATTATAAGCATTCCTTGACACAGCAAATCTATACTGCAGAGGAGATTGGTGCTGCTGGTACGATTTTGAGCATTGATTTCAAATATGAATACTACGATGCCCCGACCCGTAACTTGAACATTTATATGGTCCAAACCGACAAGACCAGTTATGATAACAACACCGATTGGATTGCCGTCACGAATGACGACCTTGTATTCAGCGGTCAGGTTACTTTTAATGATTACGACTATTATTATAGTAATTATGTTGGTTGGACTACGATTGAACTCAACAAGGCGTTCGCTTATGATGGAGAGAGCAACCTTGCCATTATCGTTGACGACAATACGGGTAGCTATACTGGCTCACATCGCAATTTCCTATCTTATGCTGCCACCAATCAAGCCCTTGCTGTATGGAGTGATGATGTAGACTACAATCCAGCAAATCCTTTGGATTATGAAGGCACTATTCAGGATAGTAAGAACCAAATCCGCATCTTTATGGTTGATGTTCCGTCTTGCCTCCAGCCCACAGATTTTACTGTTGACTACGACAACATCGCTCCTAGGTCTGCTGATTTGGTTTGGACAGACGAAGAAGCCTCAGCTTGGCAGATTCGCCTCAACCATAACACTATCATCGATGTTACGGAGAACCCTTACACATTGCAGAACCTGACACCTGAGACCACTTACACGGTGCAGATTCGTACTAATTGTGGCAATGATGAATACAGTTTGTGGAGCTTCGAGCAAAGCTTTACCACCCCTGCTGAATGTGCAGTGCCCGAAATCACCAATGTCACCAACATCACACATTACGGCGCCACTGTGAATTGGTCGGGCGACAGTGATAAATACGTGTTCCAATATAGGGAAGCCAATAACCCGGAGGACGATTGGCATTCACGCACCACTATGCTGACCTATACCAATCTCATCAATCTCACTCTTGACACCCAATATGAAGTGAGGGTGCGAGCCATTTGTAGTGATTTTAGCGATGTGGCAACCTTCACTACCATGTCTGGAGATATTAAATTCTTTATGACGGAAGGCTCATGGGCTACCGATAACAACTGGGAACCCGTAGGAGCTCCTACTGTTGAAAATGATGTTGAAATACGTGCCAATGTTACTATTCCTTCTGGTGTAGTAGCTGAAGCCAACAACATCACTGTCGTCGGCAACAACACCATTACCATTAACGATGGTGGACAGTTGAAGACCAGTAGCAATGTGTTTGCGACCGTGGTGAAGAACATCACAGGCTACACTGGTGAAATGGACAACTACTATCTGATAACCAATCCTCTTTATACGGATTACTATGCTCATTATGGTCATCCAAGCAACTATGGAATGATTGCTATCGAGAGTGCCTACGACCTCTATAGGTTCGATTATACCGAAGACGAAGAATGGAGGAACTATGAGGCGAACAATTTCTTCCTGTATAATGGCATAGGTTATCTTTATGCCAATTCTGCCGATTTGACAATCAACTTCACAGGTATGGTTAAAGCCAACAATGAACCTGAAGTAGTAAACCTCAACTTCTCATCTTATTATTACAATTTCAATGGTTGGAATCTATTGGGTAACCCGTTTGTGTGCAACGTTTACCTCAATATGCCGTACTTCAGGATGGGAGAAAATGGTGATGAAATCTTGGCTGGCAATGCAGGCACTGCCATCGCTCCTATGGAAGGTTTCTTCGTGCAAGCCGACGGTCACGGTCAATCTGTCAACATCAGCAGAGAGGCTCCTGTCGGCGATAAGGGTGCATTGAACATTAATCTGAGCAAGGCCAATACCTTCACCGACCGTGCCATCGTCCATTTCGGCGAAGGTAAGGCCCTTGGCAAGTTCCAGCTCAATCCTAACCATACTAAGGTGTACATTTCACAAGAAGGCAAAGACTATGCTGTGGTTAATGCTGGTGAGGTGGGCGAAATCCCCGTCAGCTTCAAGGCAGAGACCAACGGCAGCTACACCCTCAGCTTCACCAACGAGGAAGTCAGCTTTAGCTACCTACGCCTTATTGACAATATGACTGGTGTCGAAACCAACCTGCTTGAGACCCCGTACTATACCTTTAATGCTCAGACCACCGACTACGCTTCGCGTTTCCGCTTAGTGTTTGCCACTGGCAGTAGCATTGACGGCGATAGCTTCGGATTTATCAACGGTGCTGGCAACCTCTCCATCTTCGGCATTGATGGTGAGGCTACTGTTCAAGTTGTTGACGTGCTGGGTCATATCCTCAGCAGTGAGACCTTCAATGGCAGCTATGAGAAACATCTTGACGTAGCTCCCGGTGTCTATATGCTCCGCCTCATCCAAGGTAACGACGTGAAAGTCCAAAAGATGGTTGTGGAATAAACAGACTGCGCTTTGCGTCATTGCGAACGGAGTGAAGCAATCCAGTGAACCAGTTTAATCCCTGGATTGCTTCGTTCCTCGCAATGACGACAAGCGACAATACGGGTGACCCCTAATAGCGTATGAGATTGCGGGTCAAGCCCGCAATGACGTAAAACGGTTTGATAACCAAATGAAAAAAGAATATACAAAAAAACCTTGAATACTATGAAGAAGATAATAACGACAATAACAATCGTCCTCGGACTTAGTCTAACCTCCTTCGCCAATCCCAATGGTGGTGGTGTGTTCGATCGCGGTGAATCGACTGAGCAAAGTAATCGTGAGAACACCCTGTTTGCTCCCAAACTGCCCCAACATGGACAGAACGGAAACCAGCCTGCGCCCCTCGGCGGTGGCATCATGGTGCTCACCACCCTCGGAGCGGCTTACCTCATCGGCAAACGCCGTAAGGAGGAATAACTATTACAATCACAGAAAGTTTTCTTTTCATTCTGTTTAAAGAGAGCCGGCGGCGCGTGCTGCCGGCTCTTCGTCTTTAACTTCTCATTCTCTTTTGTAATTCTTTTCCCATGTATCCCAAAACTCCATAGAGCGGTATGTTCTCCATCCATCCTTGGTCTATATATGGACTCATTGAACAGCGGAGACCCTTTAGATGCTCGTTTGGATAGTCTTCAACAATAAAGCCTCGCAGCGATTTGCTTCTCAAGTTTTCCTCCGCCTTCACCTCTATGGGTATTATGCGTTCTTCTGTCTGTACAAGAAAGTCAATTTCCTGTGTGGAATTCTCCTTGCTATGATAATAGATACCCAAATCATCGAATGTTCTAAGTTGTTCGAAGACATAATTCTCAGAGAAAGCTCCCTTAAACTCCTTAAACACGTCATTGCTGGTCAACATCAAACTGGCGGGAGCGTTGGCCATTGCGCCTAATAGACCAACGTCGAGAGCAAATATTTTGAAGGCGTTGAAATCTTCGTAGAAACTTAACGGCATGTTTGGTTTGCTGCAACGGTGTACCTTAAATGCCAGTTTTGCATCAATCAGCCATTGGATGGCGGACTCCAACTCGCGTGCACGTCCACCTGACTTCACTGCTCCGTAAATAAACTTTTTATTCTCTTTTGCCAATTGGGCTGGAATACTCTTCCACACCAAGCGTATGCGCTCCGTTTCAGTACCTGCATGTTTCGCAAAGTCATTGTCGTAGGTCTTGAGAATGCTTTTTTGTATCTTTCTTATTTTGTTCACATCACCATGAGTGGTGTAGTGCAATACGGCTTCCGGCATACCGCCCACATAGTAATACTGCCTGAGATATTCCTGTATCCGTGTGTCAAGGACATGCATCACTGTCCAGTCGCATGATGCAATCGTCTCAGCCAGCATACCCTCTCCCTTCGCCCAAAGAAATTCTTCGAATGTCATAGGATACAGATACAGCAAATCGACTTTGCCAACAGGATAGGACTCGCCTGGACGATGGGTTACACCCAACAATGAACCCGCAACGACAATGTGTTGCTGCCGCGCATTCTCACAGAAATACTTCAGGCTGTCTAGTCCTCGAGGTGACTCCTGTATCTCGTCCAAAAATATAAGGGTCTTGCCTGGGATAATAGGTTGTTGAGTGAAAGCTTGAAGGGACTGCATGATGCGTTCAACGTGCAAATCCTGTTGAAACAGGTTTTGCATCCGCTCATCATCGTGACAATTCACATACACTAAATTGTCGAACTCGTTTTTTCCGAACTCTTTAACCAGCCAAGTCTTGCCTACTTGACGGGCTCCTTCAAGCACTAATGGCTTGCGATCTGGGTCATTTTTCCATTCAATCAATGAATTATATAGTTTTCTTTTCATTTCTATTTCTGTTTTCTTGACGAGAAATCGCTGCAAAGATATGTTTTTAGGGCAAATCAAACAAGTGTTTTACCAATTTTATTGGGGAACTTTAATATTTTTATGCCAATTTTATTGGGGAACTTTGATGCTTTTCCGCCAATTTTATTGGGGAACTTTGTCTTTGGCCCCCAAAAACTATATACTTCGCCTCATCAACGGCGACGACGTGAAAGTCCAAAAAATGGTCGGCTCTTGTTTTTTGTGCTTTGCAGCTCAATATACCTTTGGCCTGTAAATCATATCCGCTGTAACGAAAGCCTCCTTGAACTTCGGCTTGATGCGGCGTAGGCATTGCTCGGCTTCCACTCGGTTGCGGAAATTACCGGCACGCAGACGGAAGTATGGTTCCGAATAAGTAAGGTAGATGGGAATATCTGGAAAGTCCTTCTGGAATTGCTTTTGCACTTCTTCGGCATGTTGCAAGGCCTCGTTGCCGATTTCCATGAAGACGTGGACACGATAGCCGCTGAACGAGCTGTCCATCCTATAGATGGTACGCTGTTTTGCAATGAGATTTTCGATACGGTCGTCCTGCTCGACTTTCAACGAACCATGATGTTGTGCAAAGCCCATCACAGCAAAGGCCAGCAGCGCTAATATACAGATGAGTCGTTTCATTTTTACTTCTTTATCAGGTTGCAAAAATATGATTTATTCTGCATATTCTGTCATTTTTATTATTTTTGCAGCAACAAATTTCCAACGTTACGCTCATGAACAGTAACCTTGATGCCAGTGGCTCACATCTCTCGAAGGCTGAGAAAGACCTTGAGAACGCCTTGCGTCCCGATATGTTTGAAAGCTTTGCGGGACAGAAACAGGTGGTCGACAACCTGCGTGTCTTCGTGAAGGCCGCTGCCCAGCGCGGCGAAGCCCTCGACCATACGCTGCTGCACGGTCCTCCGGGACTGGGCAAAACCACCCTATCGCATATCATCGCCCATGAGTTAGGCGTAGGCATGAAGATGACCTCCGGCCCCGTCTTGGACAAGCCGGGCAATCTGGCGGGTCTACTCACCAGCCTTGAGCCCAATGATGTGCTTTTTATCGATGAGATCCATCGCCTGAGTCCTGTGGTGGAAGAATACCTCTATTCCGCTATGGAGGACTTCCGTATCGACATCATGTTGGAAACCGGTCCCAGTGCGCGTAGCATTCAGATTACGCTGAACCCCTTCACCCTTATCGGTGCCACCACCCGTAGCGGCTTGCTGACAGCACCTCTGCGTTCCCGTTTCGGCATCAACTTGCGTCTCGAATACTACGATGCCCACACCTTAGCTAAGATTGTGAAACGCTCAGCAGGCATCTTGCGTGTTCCCATCGACGATACGGCAGCCTTTGAGATTGCCCGTCGCAGCAGGGGCACACCACGTATCGCCAACCTGCTATTGCGCCGCGTACGCGACTTTGCCCAAATCCAAGGCGACGGCACCATCACCATCGACATCGCCCGCATCGGCCTGAAAGCCCTTAATGTGGACGAACACGGGCTGGATGATATGGACAACAAGATTCTCTCCACCATCATCGAGAAGTTCAAAGGGGGACCCGTGGGCGTCAACACCATCGCCACAGCGGTGGGCGAAGACCCTGGCACTATAGAAGAGGTGTGTGAGCCTTTCCTTATCCAGGAGGGCTTCATCATGCGCACACCCCGTGGACGCGAGTGTACCGACTTGGCTTACAAGCATCTCGGCAAGACTCGCGTCTCATCTAGAGGCGAGTTGAACTTGTTTGAGTGACTTTCGGTCAATAAAACCTAGAAGATGTAGTTGAATCCGACAAAGACCTTAAACTTCTCTCCGTCGCGAGGGTCAAGGGCGCGGCCCATGTCGACACCGAGAATCATGTTGCGGTTCATGATAATCTTCAGGCCGGCACCTGCTGCTGTGTGGATGCCTTCTTTTTGACCGCTATACAGCTCGACATCCTCGATTGAAGCGTCTTTCAATTCCTGTTCGCGGAAGGGTTGGATAATCATGCCTGCATCAAAGAAGGGAGAAAAAGCCAATTGCCAATTCTGGTTGATGAACTGGAAGTTGAGGAAATGCCAACGCAATTCAGCATTACCAAGAATGAAACCGTCGCCAAGCACTCCGTTACGATTCACGCCACGCATAGTCACCACACCGCCCAGACCTTCTGTGTACATCTTCTGGAAGAAGGGGGTGTTGATGTTGTTAATCATATACCAAGGTGTGCTGCCTGCAATCTTATGCTGTACGCCCAAACGATAGGCAAAAGTCAGTTTGTCCTTGTATAGCGGAACGTAATGGCGCCATATAAAGGTTTGGGTCAAATAGTTATAGCCGTTGCCATCGATGAAATCGGAAGCACCCGTGAGGGTGTATTCGGCATAGATACCCTTCGAGGGGTCACTATTGTGGTCACGACTGTCATAAATCATTCCGAGACGCAACTGTGCGATATTGCCTCCGTTCTTTTCATCTTCCTTGATAATGCCAGTCTTTACATAATTGGAATAAAGGGTCTGTTGGCCTTCATAACCTGCAAGGCTAAGGCTGTCTGTCGCGACATTGAAATAGGCCAGACCAGCAACCCAGTTCAGGTTGGGCACATTGAAGAACTTGCGTTGCATTGACCCCACAAAACGGAGCGTGTTACGCTTGATGAAATGATAGCCGCTCTTATAGTCGTCGATGTCCATATTGGCAGCAAAGTTGGGGTCGAAAGTGCTGGCCTCATAGCCGTTGAAGCCAAAGAACTCAAACTTCTTGGAATAATTATAGGTGAGGTCGAAAAAGAGTTTCGTGTCCTTGATAACATACGGCAGATCGCTATAGAAACGGAAAACGCCTGAGCCTTTCGTATAACGGGAAATCTCCACGTTAAATTTGTAATTATAGCGCGGATAATGCGAGCCGTCACCAAAATTGAAGATATCGACACAGGCACCATACTGGAAGCCCAAGTCACTATCGAAACCCAACACAGGCAACGGACCGACGTTCCAGCCGGTCTTGATGATTTCGCCTTTTTCGTTGTAGACTTTCTCTTTTTTGGCTTTCTTTGGTTTGTCTTGTGCGAAGCCGCCTGCAGCCAGAAGCAGGGCGAGCATGAGAAGTAGTGTTTTTTTCATATTGAAATGATTGATATTCACTTTAATGATTTTGTTACAAGTCAGCAGGAATGCCATTGACGCAGCCTTAGACAGGTGCAAAATTAGTCTTTTTATCGTTTCAAGCGAAAATAAGTCTTATTTTTGCGCCTCAAACACCATCGCAATGCCCTTCCTTGAACTGTTTCTGATTGCTGTCGGACTCTCCATGGATGCCTTCTCGGTGTCGGTCTGCAAAGGCCTGACTACAAAAAGGTTTTCCTGGCGAATGGCTTTAGTCTGCGGACTGTGGTTCGGCTTCTTCCAAGTCTTGATGCCCATCATCGGCTATTTCTTGGGCGCACAATTCCAGGAGATGATTGAAGCCTACGACCATTGGATTGCCTTCGGCCTGCTCTCTCTCATCGGGGCCAATATGATTCGCGAGGCGATTTGGGGTGATAAGGATAGTGATTCACCAGGCAATGATTCCCTAAGTTTCAAAACGATGTTTCTTCTGGCTATCGCCACCAGCATTGACGCCTTAGCGGTAGGTGTCTCCTTTGCCTGCATCCAAGTCCAACTCTGGTCCTCGGTGGTTGTCATCGGTCTCACTACCTTCCTGTTTTCCGTCTTGGGGGTGAAAATCGGCAATGTCTTTGGCACAAAATATGAAAAATCTGCCAGCATATTAGGAGGCATTATCCTGATTCTCATTGGCTTGAAAATTCTGTTGGAGCATTTGGGCATCATCGGTTTTTGACAGTCGAGAAAAAAACTCAATAACATTTTGTGCAGTATATTGAAAAATTATGTACTTTTGCAGCGCAAAACGGTTCGGGATGTAGCGCAGCCCGGTAGCGCGCTTCGTTCGGGACGAAGAGGCCGCAAGTTCGAATCTTGTCATCCCGACTTTGTTGAGTCAGTCTGAATCCCAGGCTGACTTTTTTCATAAATATGGTGTTTCGACAGGTTCACCGACCGTTAAGGTCCCTGAGCTCGTCGAAGGGCCGTCCTAAAAGAACTTGGTATGAAACCAACCATCGAAATCATGGCTCCAGTAGGCTCGTATGAAGCCTTGGCAGCCGCCATACAAGCCGGAGCCGGAAGCGTTTATTTCGGCATCGGCAAACTCAATATGCGTTCGCGCTCAGCGAAGAACTTCACCTTGGACGACCTGCGCCAATTGGCTGAGACCTGCAACCAAAACGGCGTAAAGAGTTATGTCACAGTAAACACCATCATCTATGACGAGGAGATGGAAGAGATGCACCAACTGCTGGATGCGATCAAAGCCAACGGTATTTCGGCCATCATCGCCTCCGACCAGAGCGTTATCCAATATGCGCGGCAAATAGGTGTCGAAGTCCACATGTCGACGCAATGCAACATCACCAACCTTGAGGCGGTGCGCTACTATTCCCAGTTTGCCGACGTGATGGTAACAGCCCGTGAATTGAACATCGACCAAGTGAAGCATATCACCGAAGAGATTGAACGCCAGCAAATTCGCGGACCTCATGGCAACTTGGTTCGTATTGAGGTCTTCTGTCACGGGGCACTTTGTATGGCTATATCGGGCAAATGCAATCTGAGTCAGGATATTTTCAACTCCTCCTCCAATCGCGGAGCCTGTATGCAGCTCTGCCGTCGCGGCTATGATGTGCGCGAGCGAGAGGAAGGCTATGAACTGGCTCTCGACAATGAATACATCATGTCGCCCAAAGACCTCTGTACCCTACCCTTCTTGGACCACGTCTTGGACGCTGGGGTTGAGGTGCTGAAGATAGAAGGTCGAGGACGCTCTCCAGAATATACTAAGGTGACGGTAGCCGTCTACAGCGAGGCCATAAAAGCTATTCAGGAAGGCACTTTCACCCAAGAAAAAATTGATGCTTGGATGGAACGCCTGCGCAGCGTATACAATCGGGGCTTCTGGGACGGGTATTATCTGGGTCGCAGAACCTTTGAGTGGTCAACGCAATACGGCTCACACGCTACCCAAAGCAAGGAATACATCGGACTCATCACCAACTATTACAGCAAGTTAGGTGTCGCCGAAATCCGAATGGACAGCCATGAACTCAAGCTCGGTGAACAAATCATGATTATCGGCCCGACGACGGGAGTTTATGAAGACACCCTCAGCGAAATCCGCGTGGACTTGGGTCAGGTTGAACAGACCGTGAAAGGAGAATACTGTTCCATTCCCGTAAAATCGTTGGTCAGACGCGGGGATAAGGTGTATAAAATCATGCCAATCCAGTCATCGGCAGTCATGTGAATCCCCTCTTTCCTGCGGAATGATGGCGTTGTGCAGAAGAACCCAAGCCATTGAGCCCACACAGAGCCGTCATAGCACACCCTTACCCAAGTATCTCCCAAGTATTTCAGACCTCTTTGAGCTTGGCTACTACTTGGCTACTACTTGGCTACTACTTGGCTAACCCTTGGCTACTACTTGGGTACCCCTTGGCTAACTGGAGATGAGCATAAATAATAGACATGAGACGCGAGACTGCGAGACGCGAGACGACGGGTCCCTGAGCCTGTCGAAGGAGGTTCCTGAGCCTGTCGAAGGGTGTCCCGCGTCCCGTGTCAAAACAATATGCAGTTTGATTTTGAACAGTTACTAAATTTTTCCTATTTTTGCAACGCCATAATCAAAACTATGATATGAAAACAATTCGCTTATCGACCCTCTTGTTACTGCTTTCCCTCCCCTTGTTGGGCTGGGCGCAGGTCGACACCGTGCTGTTTTCGGCACAAGGCGGATTCTATGAAGATACCTTCCCCTTGGAACTGTATAACTACTATTCCCAATACCACATCCGCTACACCACCAATGGCAACCGCCCTACGGCACAGTCGCCCCTCTACGAAGGACCTTTGGCACTGAACGAAAATTTGTATTCAAAATCAAACATCTATACCATTATTAATTGTCCTGAATCGAGTTTCTACCTCCCCGACTCGATTCAACGCTGCATTGTCATTCGCGCAGCGGTCTTTGATGAGAACGACAGTTGTATAAGCACGGTGAAGACCAACAGCTACTTCATCCGCGCCTTAGGCTGCGACACCCACGGACTGCCCGTGGTTTCACTTTGTGCCGATTCGTTGGATTTGTTTGATTATAACAGAGGTATTTTTGTACCAGGGGTTCATTTTCAATGGTGGAGCCCCTTGTATTCGGGCAATTATTTCCAACGAGGCCCTGAATGGGAACGACTCTGCAATGTGGAGTATTACGAAGCAGACAATAGCGGAATCAACCAGCAAGCGGGATTGAGAACACATGGCGGCTCAACGCGCAGGATTCAACAGAAGAACCTAAAAATCCTGGCTCGCGAAGAATATGGCAAAAAGCGATTCAAGCACCGTTTCTTCCATGAGATTCCGATAGAGAGTTTCAAACATTTGACCCTGAAACCATTTTGTTGCAGTAATGGGGTGTCGACAGGAATTCAAGATGCACTAACGCAAAAAATCGCTCGCAATCTTCATATTGATGTTTTGGCAACACGTCTGTCCGTGCTTTACATCAACGGGGAATATTGGGGCATTTATGGATTACAAGAAGCCCCTGACCAGCGCTATTTGGAAGACCATTACGACATTGAACCTGAAGAAATCAACATCATAAAAAATTGGAAGGTGTTAGATTCTGGAGATAGCACGAATTGGATGAACCTATACCAATGGGTACAAGAAACCAATCTTTCGTCAGCAGAAAACTATGCCATGATGGAAGAGTACATCAACGTGGACAATTTCATCGACTATTGGATTTTTGAATTGTATTCATCCAATAGTGACTGGCCCGTGCAGAACATTCGCTGTTGGCAGCGGGGAAACGGGAAATGGCAGTGGATATTCTATGACGGCGATGCTTGCTTCTCGATGGACTGGGATGTCTTTGCCAATGCCGTCGACACCAGCCAGTCGGTCCACCCTTCAAATGCCGAATCCACCTTGTTTTTCAGAAAACTCATTGAGAATTCCGAGTTTCAAAACCTCTTTACGGCTCGTTTCAATACCTTAATGTCAAATGTGCTGCACTATGAGAACATCGCACCCTATTTCAACAGTTTGCATACCATTGTCGAAGACGAAGTACCCAATCAATGTGAACGATTCCATTTCCCGTCCACTATGACCCGATGGGAGCAAGATATGGCTTTTGTTGATAATATGCTTCTTACTCAAAACGAGCGGATACAAGCCCGGCTCAATGAATTTTGTGAACAATATCATATCGGCGTGGAAGAACATCTTCTTTCCTTCCAATGCTACCCTAATCCTGTCATTGAAGAAATTCATATCAACATTACCGCAGAGGCTTTCAGCGCAAATGAAATCAGCATCCATGACTTATTGGGACGAAAAGTCTTCCTTATGCCTTGTTTGCTCACCTCGGGCGAGAATGAAATCACTATTCATCCCAGTCTCTCTCCGGGCGTGTATATCCTGAAAGTCGGCAACCATGCGCAGCGCATTGTAAAGTATTAAGCCAGTATTTTGCTTTTATGTAGAAAAAATTATTACTTTTGCATAATTATTTCTGCATAAAATATGATAAATCCATTTATAACAAAAGGCTATGTCTCTGCTAAGTATTTCTGTGACAGAGAAAAAGAGAGTCAAAAACTGCTCCATGAACTTGAAAATGGGAATGATGTGGCTTTGGTCGCAACCCGCAAAATCGGCAAGTCAGGTCTGATTTCCCATTGTTTCGATACTTTTTGTCTAGAAAAAGACTACAACCTGTTTTTCATCGACTTTTACGCGACTGGCACATTGCGTGAAATGGTGTACATGATGGGCCGTTCTATCGTAAACACATTGGCACCAAAAGGAAGCATTTTCCTGCAACGCTTCAGTGCTGCGGTACGCTCGCTGTCGCTGGTGATGACAACTGATTTGGCCGGTGTTCCAAAACTCAATCTACAGTTGGGCGATTTACGTGAGCCTTATGTTACTTTAGAAGAGATTTTTGACTATTTAGAACATTCAGAAAAGCCTAATATTGTGGCTTTTGACGAGTTTCAACAAATTGCGAAGTATCCTGAAAAGAACGTGGAGGCCTTGCTGCGAACCTACATCCAAAATTGTCACAATTCCAAATTCATCTTTGCAGGTAGCCAACACCACATGATGGGCGACATATTCACCAGCGCCTCACATCCCTTTTATCAAAGTGCTTCGGTGATGCACCTTGGCCCTATCGATAAGGAAAAATACCGCGAATTTGCTTGCGGGTTGTTTGCTGAGGCAAACAAAACACTGAACCCCAATGTAATAGACGAATTATACAAGCGTTTTGAAGGCATCACTTGGTATATGCAAAAAACGCTGAATGCCCTGTTTGGACTGCAAAACGAAAATCAGGAATACGGCCTCAATGAGATGGAAGATGCCATTCGGAACATCATTGAATCCAATGACTTCACCTATGCCGAAAAGATGTTCCAATTACCTGAAAAACAAAAAGAACTGCTATTGGCCATCAATCGTGAGGGCAAAGCCTCCAAAATCACCTCGGTGAACTTCGTGAAACGACACAAAATATATTCGACCAGCACAGTACAATCTGCTTGCAATGGCTTATTGGACAAAGAATTAATCACCGAAGAAAACGGAGTTTATTCGGTTTATGACAAGTTTTTCGATATTTGGTTAAGAGAAAACTACTAACACGATGGAAAACCGTAACAGAAAATACTGGTGGCTGCTGCTCCTTTTGGGGCTCATCCTGCTGAAGACGAACTACTTCCGCCCAATGTCGAACTTCGGTCGCAGCAAGACAGTCACTCTCGATATGGACCTGAACAACGCCGTGCTCGAAGGCATCACCCTACCCTCAGTTCATCAGACCAGAGACGGCTCAGGAATGTTCAACTTCCGTTTCTTCACCCTGTCGAAAAAGTACAAGTACTACAAAATCTATTATCAGAACGAGAGTTACAAATTTGCCGACACCTCGGCTTTGGCGGGTGAGAACTTCTACGGCAGCTGGGAGGATGTCAGCATCGGCTTCAAACCCATTGAGCACCACCGCACCCGCGACGCTTTCCGCATCGTGGGCAATCCCCGCGACGAGCATATCTATTATGGTGCCGACCTCTCAGAGAACAGCTTCAGTCCGGAGCACGTGCAACAAGTTATCCAAAGCATCCATAATGTGCCAGAATGGTACAACAGCATTGTTGAAAAGGCTGAGAAAAACGGATGCAGCATAGAAGACCAACTCTATAAAGATGCCCTATGGGTCATCAGCGACAATAGAAACCGAGGCGAGGTGAACCATCGCTGGAAACGCAACCCCCGTGTGGGTGAATACAGTTTCCTGCTCGTGCTATGCAAGGAAGAAGGACTGAACGAAATCCCCGACTATGTGCAGCACATCGGACAGACCGACGAGAACGGGCTGTTTGTGAACCCTTACGGCTGGTTTGAGACGCATCCTTCGAAAAACATCAAGGTCATCCGCTCGAAGCGCAAGTTGAAGACGCGGGCCGTGATTGCTGTAGACAAAGGCGTATTCATCGACGAATCGAAAGTAAACACCGTAGGTTATCATATCGACAGCACCAGCTGCCATTGCGGTGCCGACGACAGCCTTTACCAGAAAGCCCTATATGAGCAGTTTTTCAGTGCAGTAAGCAAGCAATACACCTTGCGCAATATCCCAGTCGTGCAAGATGTGGTGGGCGATCATCCCTATACCCGAGCTGATTACGAAGCCAACCGCAACCGTTTCGACAGCACTGAGCTCCAAATGAACTGGCCTGTGGTTTCTGAGATCCCTTGCCAGACCGTCCGCCTCGCTGATGATGGCAGCTATATCTCTCTCATCAACCCAGGCAACAACGACTTGAACAACCTTCACAAGGAATCAACAGGCATTCGTACCCGCGTGGGCTTCACCTACGGCAAGTTCAGAGGCAAAATCAAGTTCCCCGTAATGCTCAACGAAGAGAATATCTGGAACGGCTTGACCTACGCCTTCTGGCTCATCTACAGCGACAACCACGCCTGGAACAACCGTCGCCATGATGATACGGAAGGAGGTTATGTGGAGAAAAACGACGACTCAGAAAACCCTGTGCGTCATCCCGACTATCATTATTCGGAAATTGATATCGAGATTGTGAAAGCCTCACGCTTCTGGCCCAAGAACTATTACGGCAAACGCGCCGACAGTATCTGTGTGGTACAGGACGAGACCCTGAATGACGACGTGATGTACTGTTGCACCAACTGGGACTTGGCTGTTCCCTCGCCCAAGTATTTCTCGTGGGGCATTGACAGCATTCCCTACGGCAGAGAATACAAGTTTGAGACCCTGCGCTGGTACAAGCTCTACAAAGCCCTCACGGAGCGTGCCCCGATGAGCAACAAGGCTTTCAAAGAACACTATTATTACTACGAAATTGACTGGCGTCCAACGGAAATCATCTGGCGCTTAGGTCCCAGTCCCGACAAGATGCAGGTGATGGGCTACATGAACGATGAGTTCACCTCTATTCCGAACAACCAGATGAAAGCCATCGTCACGCAGGAATACCATTATTCCGAATGGTGGCCCCCCATCGTCTGGGAGCAGGGACTGATACCTTATAACAAAAGCGATATTGAAGGAAAGGTTTACGAGATTGTAGTGGAATAATCACGAACCTATTCAGTCCGTAGAGAAAAAATCGTATGAGTGGTCCTCGATTTGAAAAAACAAGCACTATCTTTGCACCAATTAAAACTAGGATGACATGATATTTGTTTTTGACCACAGGCTAATACATTTGAATATGCGTTTAAGGCTTTTCGGAACAGTGTTGTTATTGTTATGTTGTGGCGTCGTTTCGGCTCAGTCCGCGAAGCCCGTAGACGGCTATTATCGGGTGAAGTATCCGTGGAGTTACAATGGAGTTGTCTGGTCGTTTTCAGTGGGCATTCCTGAGAACGTCTATGACTTCTATAGGGAACGGACACATTACAATGATGATTTGATGCATTACATCTTGTCGGACTATGACCGTGACTATATCAGGGAAATCGTTAGTTCATTTCGTGCGGGTGGTGAGAAATGGGGACTTTCCGACCTCGACAATGTGTTCAACGTGGTCAGTTTTGTGCAATCGTTGAAATATGTCACCGATGCATCGTCAAAAGGAGAGGAGGAGTATGTCCGATATCCGATAGAGACCTTGGTTGATGCCGTTGGCGATTGCGAGGACGTGGTGATTCTAGCTGCTGCGATTCTGCATGAGATGGGCTACAAGGTGCTCTTGGTATTGCTGCCCGATCATTTGGCTTTGGCAATCCAATACGACAAGGTGTTTCCTGGAACCTGTTACAAATATGATGGTGACCTGTATTATTACCTTGAAATGACGGACAAAGGCTGGGATCTTGGTCAAATTCCTGACCGATACGAGTCAGCAACGGCAAAGCTGATACCTCTGGTCAGTCGTCCTTTGGCCCGCCTGATGTGGTGTGGTTACCAATATGCCTCATACAATACGGCGATGACGAGTGTTGATTTCGAACTGCAATGTACTGTTGAGAATTTCGGTCCAGGCACAACTTCGGGGATGTCAATGCGTGTGAGGATGAAGTCCGACAAGTATTCCGAAGAGGCTATTGTGGAGCATGTGTATGCTTTGCAGGATCTTCCTGAGGCGGGCAAAGCTACCTTCAAGGTGACGTTGCCCGTTCCCCGTCCAGCGCAAGGCGTATTGGAGTTCCTGTTAGAAGGTCAGAATTTCGTCACAGACACTTTAGTGGTCGAGGGCGTGGATCTGAAGTGAATTTTACTTCCTTTTTTTAGCCCCCCTAAAAACAGGCACTCGAGTCAAAACATCGATTCACTCGAGTCAATCGATGATTTCACTCGAGTGAAGCGAAAATTTCACTCAAGTGGCTACTGTCCCAAAAAGTGTGTCTGTGCGTTGACGTGTAGAAAAACCAAGGTTTTCTTTTTTATCCATTTTTAAACAGCTTCTAAATCGCCAAATAATCTTTCGAAATGCTCTTTAAACCAAAGCGGAGGATTGTTTGTAACTTCGTGTTTTCCGCTTTTTCTTATATGCAACGCCACTATTTTTCCAAAGTCGGAATTACCGTCAACAAAAGTAATGTTTTCAAAAAGATGAAGGTGCTTTTTCGCATTTTTCAAACCCTCGCTGAAGTTAAAGCGGATTACTTCATCGGAAACATCGTGTCCTCCTGTCTGTGACCTATGAATCACGCGACTTACACTTTCGTTCTCAGAAAACAATCCGAAATAACAGAGCGATATCTTATATCCAGCATCTTTGAATTCTTGTATCATATTGATGACCATTTCATTGGAAAAGTTGGTCTCGAATGCAAAACTCTCCCTCTGTTCTAAAGCGCGGTTTTTCTGCTTTTCCAATTCTGAGGCTACAGTTCCGCTAATCCAATGTTCTGGCCAGTCTGGGTGTTCCCTTCGGAGATTCAAAGCGATTTTGTCGCCATCAAACGACTTGGTGCTGACATAGAAAGGGCAAAGACTGCTTTTCCCTGCACCATTGGGTCCAGCAATAACAGTAAATTCCGGCCTTCTTTCCATAGTTTATGCCAATAGGTGAGCGTGTTTCCCACATCCAGGTTGTGCAGTACGCATAATGACATTGTAAGTGCGTGTGCTGAGGTCAAGCGCCACTTTGTCTTCGCTACCATCAGGATTGGCCAGATAAATGTTACCTTCATCATCAAAAAACGGCACAGAGACGCCTTGCAGCCACGACTCAATATAGATACGCTCTACCTCTCGTCTGACGGCTTCGTTCACTTCCTTCACCGTTCTGCCGTTAGGCAACTCAACATCCTCTATTTCATTGTACTTGCACATGATTTCCAATCATTTTCAGTTTGCAAAGATAGCAATAATTTCAATACTACGATTCAAGACGGCTTTTTTCGAATTGCGGCAACTGTAACACGAAGCGCATTTTGTTCGGCATCTAACTGACATACATTTCTGCCAAATTTCTAACCCCTATGTAACTCCTAACTAACTCCTACTTAACTCCGGCCCAAGGATAGGATGGGGGATTAACAAGTCTGATTTGTAATCCGACTCAAAACAGTCCCCATTGGTAGCCCGAAGAATACCACACCACATAATCGGCTTTCAGGAGGGATTGCTGGCGGTCAATTTCAGTGATGGGTGCATATACGGTTTTTCATCTCACAAATCCTTTCGGTTCTATGTCCATTCGGTAGGTGTATTCGGCATTGTCCCACAGCGACTGTTCCACACTGATGCCTTTTTCTTCGGCTTGTTTCTCAACGCTTTCCAGCCATTCGGGGACAGTCTTGATGCGTTCTATGATGCTGGCGATTTCTCCGTTGCGGTAGGCAACATAAAGACTGTCGGCAGCATCGTATTGCTCAGATGGTTTGTATCTGAAAACGTTGTCGTAACCGCTCAAATAACGCTCAATGAAGCCATAAGGCCAGAGGTGGTTGGTGGCTTCGGTACAGACCAGCAGCACAAAGTCCTGATTTTCGATTTCCTGTTTGTAGTCAATGGCTTCTACGTTCTGTATAGGCGTACGCTCGGGATAGATGGTCTTGTTATAGAACCAGAAGCCTCCATCGGAGAATAAGTTTTGCGGTAAAGCCACGTTCCAGGCATAGACCGTCCACCAATAAGAGTCGGAAATGGCCAGTACTTTGGGCTTGTAGCCCTCGGTGAAGCTGAACTGAGGCTGGTCGATGGTGTTGTGCTTCATGGGGAGCATGAGGTTCATCATTCGATAGAGGTCGTCGTCCTGGTTCATCAGGTAGGTGGTGTCGTAGCCCGTGATGTGGAAATGTGCTTGAGTTTGTTGTGTCTGGTGTTCCATATACCGCACCAAGGAATCCATAGCTTGCGAGGCGGCGTACACCGTCCAGTGGGCACTCAGGTTGCAGTAGATGGGATGGGCTTCGGTGCCCTTCCTCTCACAGAAATATCTGTTGAAGTCTATCATCTCCACATCTTGCTCGTCAAAAGCGTTCAGGTATTCTTGATAGTTATTGGTTGTGTTACGCTTAGCGAGATACTGATCGGGAATGAGTTCGGGATAATAGGAGGCTTTCCCCAAGACGAAAACCGGCAGCATCGTAGTGCCTTTGCTGCGCAGCATATCCTGAATGAGCTTGAGTTGTCGCGTGTTGTCTTGAATCTTCTCCTCTCCGAGGTAGGTCTCGCCCGTGTAACTGATGACGTAAGATTCTTCAAAGAAAGTGCTGCCGTCTTTGCCTTTCACGACGAAGCGGTTGGTGCTTTGATTGAAAAGGCTGTAATCGGTTTGGTTGTACGCTCTGATGGCCCATTCGCGGAAGCCAAAATGCTCGCGACAATATTGCTCTGCGTCGCTTTGGTATTGACCCGAGGCAAAACTTTTTAGGCTAAGTTCAGGGCGCTGGGTCTCATAGGTGACACCTCCCAAAGGCTTCAGCTTGAAAGGATGCCATTGTCCTTGCACAAAGATCAGCGCGAAGCCAAGCAGGGTGAGTAAACATAATATGGTGCAGATACGGCTTTTCATTGATGCAACAAAGGTACTATTTTTTATGTTGGTACACCCATCGGATTTCATCGTCGAGGGCTACGCGGAAGGGGATTTGCTTCTCACGGCATTTCTTTCTCACTTTCTCCATAGTAGGCTGGTCCTTGCGCAGGCCTCGTTCTATCTTGTACAGTTCAAAAGCGGTAGAGATGGTATTTCCGATGAAATAGGGGTTCCAATCCTTGATGTTGTTGAAACACCAAACGGCATCAATGCCAAACATCTTGTCTACAGAAAGTTGTCGGGCTTGTGCCTTTTCACGGATACTGGTCAGGCTTTTTTCATTCTCTAAACTCTTCACGACGGCATCCATCACGCATGCGGCCTGCATCAAGGAGTCATTATCTAATTCATGTTTTTTCACCCTTTCGCCAAGGGCTTCCAGAGCCAGAAAGTTGAGCTCTGACAAATCGATGGTCTGGTCACTGAATCGGGGACGCATTTCCTCTACAAGATACTCGAAGTAGTCGTATGTGGTGAAGAAACTTTGCTTTTTCAGCAAGGGCTGGCCGTTGAGCAGATTGAAGGACTCCATCTCATACAGCTTGTCAAGGTCAATGGAGTCATTGGTGGCTTTGGCATGAAGAACGAAACGCCAATCACGGTCGGCACGGATAGTCCTTTCTTTCAATACGGCTTTTATTCTTGGGTTACGTGAGGTGGGAATTCCATCACCGCGCAGTTCCTCAAACAACTCAGGGTTCTTGACCAGTATGAGATGAGCTTGATAGCGATAATCCTCCCACTTCCATCCGGGATGGGTTTCGGAAGTCGTCCGCATCAGGCTATCAGCAATCTCGTCTGTTTTCTTTTCAAGTTGTTCACCGCTGATACACAATCCTATCAGCGCTTTACCAAAGAAATGGAATCCGTCGGCATACAGCTGCGGGGCGTTCTTGAAATAGACCACATAATCGTGGAGCAGTGCTTCCCGCATCACGCTGACCTGGGTCATCGGTTTCCACCGCAATTCCTCGTCATAGAAATAAGTCTTGCCATAGTATATGAAGTCACGGTTGCTGAACACCTCTCGGAAGGGGATTCGGGAGGTCATATAATAGTAGTAGGAGGTGCCGATGAACAACACGTTTGGACGAACCGTAGCCGAATCGGTTTCTATGCTGACAGGTATCTCATAAAGCGGCGAACGAAGCTTAGGTTCGCGACAGATATTAAGCAATTCTGACAGATCCTTGTCCTTGGGATTGATATCCGCTTCAGGCACCTCGTAGGGTTCACCCATAACGATACGTGGGAAACGCTCACCCTTGAGGGTCTCCATAAAGCGCAACAGACTGTCAGTACCGATGACTGCACCCGAAGCCCAATGGCTGCCTTTTTCGTAGAACAGCGTGAAGGGATAGTCGTCGCGTATGTCCTGGAACCAAGGGGTCATGTTGATATGGGGGAATCCAGCCTCATGCAATTTCCGGTCATAATATTCTCCAGCGTCGAAGGCCGTATCCACAAAAGGCTGTGGCCACAGGTGCTCGGGATAGATATAGCTCTTGACGGGCAGCGTGAAGGTCATCAGTTCCACGCCGTATTCCTTCAGTATGGCCCTCACCTTCACCAATGAACGCATTTCGATATCGAGGTTTTCCTTGAACTGCTCGTTGGTAAGCCCATGGCGTTGTCCCTTCAGCCCATAGTATTGCACCACTCCGTCCCTTTGATACAGCCAGCCGTCTTTACCCACAGCAATCTCATCGCTATAGGATTTGTGGTAGAAATCGTAGACGTATTGGTTGTAAAGCCGTATGAGAGGCTCGCGGAAACCGAAACGTTCGGCGATGTAAGGCTCAACCTGTCGCTGCCATTGACCGTCGGCATAGTTCTGCAAAGTGAGTTCAGGCACGTCGGTTGGCTCAAAAACACCCTTCAGCGGCTTGAACTTGAAAATACCAAAATGTTCTTGAAGGAGCGGCAAGAGCAGCAGCACCATCAACAGGACAAACATAAGGCCGTATGTATAGTCTTTTTTCTTCATTCGTTGTCAGGTAGTTTAACTTCGCCTTTAGCAATTTGAGTGTTCACGGTGTAGAGGGCGTGGCTACGGATGTTTTCTTCCAGACTGACACCCTTTTTCTCCGCATCGGTTTTAATCAACTTCAGCCAGTTGGAATCACGCTTGATTTTTTCCTCCATCTTCATGACGAGCATCTCCTTGTATTCTTTGGCACCAAAACGGGCATCACGCAGCACGGGAAGCCCTTCGATGACATTGTCCACCTCGTTGTCAATAACTTGCTGCATGGTCAGGTTCTCCAAAGCCATATCCGTGGCAATCGCGGTCATCCATTTCGGGTCGCGCTTGATTTGACGACGGATAACGCACCTCGACAAGTATTTATCGTTGAGCAGCAGGGGATTGCGGGCTTCAGGGACATCCTCACCGGCAATCTCGGGGAAATACGCCTCGGGGTCTTTGCGCAGCAGATTCCTCGTATATAGCATCAGTTTCTCTCGATAGAGGGAATCGGAAGCGTTCCAGGCTATGCGGTTACGGGTAGCCTTGTCATTGAAAAGACTGTCCATCAGTTCTTCCTGTCTTTGTTGGAAACGTTCGTCACCAATACAGAGCTGGATGATGGCATCTTCGGCAAAGCCCTCAGTAGCTCTGTACATCTGGCTCGCACTGGAGAACCATACGATATAGTCGGCATCGAGCAAGATATCAAGACGGTTGAGGTGGGAGACGCTGTCGACAACTTGCTCCAATCCCTGATAGCCTCGTTTATTGTAGTACCAGAAATTGAAGTCGGAGAACAGTTCTTGGGGCGGGATATATTCCATCATCCACAGCAGGAAGGAGTTGCCGATGAAGAGGGCAGCCGGTTTCGTCGTTAGCGAGTCGGTGACGATGCGGTAGTCGCGCTCCTTATAGCGGAACTCAGGACGTATCCTAATGGGACGCATGAGGTTCATCTCAGCCTCAAGGTCGTGATTTTTGTCGTCGCCAATACGGCAGGTGGAAAGATATTCGTTACCGTATTCGATGCGCGGCATTTGGATGTCCCGTTGTGCTTCCATAAAGCGCATCAGCGAGTCGGTAGCATACACGCAAGAGAAGTTCCAATGGTCGCCAGTGGGCGGGAAAACGCTGAACGCACAGGTGTCCTTCATCTGAAGAAAATAGTCCGTCATATCGAAGCAAGGCAACCCTGTGTTGACAAAACGCTCGGTAATATATTTTCTCGCATTGAGCGTTGTGGTGTCAAAGTCGCGATAGGGTAGGTATTCGGAATAGATGTCGGCCTTGCTCGGCGCGATAAAGGTCATGAGTGTCACATCATAGTCTTGCAGTACGCCTCTCACCTTGTTCAGCAATCGAACTTCGCGCTCGTAGCTCTGTCGGGCACTTTCGGCGTTATCAAACCAATGGTACATTTCGGTACCATAGTAGTTCTCGATATTGTGGGCATAGAAGAGCCAGTTTTTCTTGCCGGCGAAGGTATAGCTGACGTAAGTCTTTCTGTAGAAGTCCCAACAGTATTGGTTGTAGAGTCTGATGATAGGTTCACGGAATCCGAAGTTCTTCGATACATACTTCTCCGAAGCTTTTTGGAAGAAGCCGTTCTGATAGGTTTCCTTGGTCAGTTTCGGCATACTGACGGCTGCATATCTTCCGTTCAGCGGCTTCATCTTGAACGGCGAAAACTGTTCCTGTATCGCAAATGAGAACAGGAAGACCATAAGCAGGCCAAACAGGATGCCATATAAGATGTTGCCCTTTTTCATAACTCAGAACCTAAAGTAGATGAAGGGGCTGAAACCGCTGGCGTTCAGCGCACCAAGACAGAAGACGAAAGTCGCAATGCTGACGACAAATGCGATGATATGCTGGCGTTTGTTGTATTCGGTGAAGTAGACTTTCTCCTGTACCTTCAATCCCAACTTCGTAAGGGTAAAGAACGAGAAGAAGGCTGCCACAAGCATGGTAACGTAAAGGTGCGGATTGTAACTGAAATGGAAAGGAGTGAAATCGAAAGCGAAGAGCCGCTTGATAAACATCCATGAGAGGTCAATGCGCTCGATACGGAAGAAGCAGCGCGTCAACACAATGATGAGGAAGGTGAAAAACACACTCGGGATCTTACCCAGACGCTCGTTGAATTTCTTCAAGAACAGCTTATCGGCACAAATAAAGATACCTTGTAGAGCTCCATAGACAACGAAGTTCCAAGCTGCCCCATGCCACAAACCGCTGATGAGGAAGCAGAACCACAAGTTGAAATATTTGCGGGCTTCAGTCTTTACTCTGCTGCCACCCAAGGGGAAGTAAAGGTAGTTCTTGATAAACACGCTAAAAGTCTGGTGCCAACGACGCCAAAACTCAGAAATCGTAGTGGACACATACGGATTGTCGAAGTTCTCGGGGAACTTAAAGCCCATCATGCGACCCAAACCAATGGCCATATCGGAATAACCCGCGAAGTCGAAATAGATTTGGAAGGTGAAAGCGAAGATAGCAATCCAAGCCGTAGTGCTGTCGATAGTGGCTATTTTATTGGCGATGTCAGCCAACTGGGCAGAGGTCAGCACATCATAATTAGAAGGACCTAACACTTGGTCGACTTGGAAACCGATGACATCGGCAATCAACACCTTTTTGGCCAAACCGATGACGAAACGATAGAAACCCTGTAACCTATCGGTGTATAGTGACTCGCGGTTACGAATCTGGTCGGCGATGTCGCAGTAACGTACAATAGGACCCGCTATCAGTTGTGGGAACATCACGATATACAGCATATAGTCGCTCAGCCGTTTCATCGGCTCATTCACCTTGCGGTAGGTGTCCAGAGTATAAGTAACACTCTGGAACGAGAAGAACGAGATACCAATGGGCAAAAGTATCTTGGTCCAAGTAAGGCTTTTGAATCCTGTCCAACCCAACACGGCATTGATGTTGTTCATTGTGAAGTTGCCGTACTTGAAATAGAACAGTAGGCCGATGCTAATGGCGATGCTGATGCCGCAAAGCAATTTCTTCAAACCTGGCTTCTCCACCTTGTTCATCCAGCGCACCAAGTAGAAATTGGCGATGACGGAGACAATGAGGTGAATGATGAACTCAGGTGCCCCGTAGGCGTAAAAGACCAGCGAGGCCAACAATAAGAAATAATTGCGGGCTTTTCTCGGCAGGATGAAGTAAACCAAGAAAAACACCGGCATGAAGTAGAGTAGGAATATGTTACTGCTGAAAACCATATCTAATTTGATTTGGGTGCAAAAATAGTAAATATTATTGTTTGCGATTCTGTCGAATCCATTCAATATCACGGTTGATGATGATGCGTAAAGGAAGATTCATTTCACGGTGTTTCTGCATGATGCTTTCCATAGACGCTTTGTTTTGCCGCAATCGGCGTTCGATTTGATAGGAATCCAAGGCTTTGACAAGCGTTGCTTCGTTCAAGTTACGCATTTTGTTCTTGTTGTGTTGGCAACACCATAAAGCGTCTTTCCTAAACGCTTTGTCTATCGAAATATGCCAATTCGAGGCTTTTTTCTCTATTTCCGAAAGGTTGCCCTTTGTGGAAAGCTGAACAACGGTAGCATCCATGGTACAGGCCATAATCATCAGGGTATCATCGTCATAGGCATGCTGTTGAATCTTCGTTTGCAAAGTATCCATAACCTGTTGAAAGATTTCGGCTTCGGTGGCTGGCGCTGAAAGACTACGTTGAATTTCGACAGAGGCTTCGTCTACAAGAAAATCAAAGTAATCGTATGTGGTGAAATACGCTTTGTCGCAAAGCAAAGGCTGATGGTTCATCACATTGTAGGATTCCATTTTGTACAGCTCACGCACTTTCAAAGAGTCGTTTTCTGCCATCGCCTTAAGAAGGAAAGACCAGTTGCGGTCGGCCCGGATTTCTTTTTCTACAAGTATTTGTCCTATTCTTGGGTTGCGACAGGAAGGTATGCTCTCGCCACGCAGTTCCTCAAATAACTCAGGATGGTGTTGTAGCAAGATATGAGCCTGGTTGTTACAACGAACACTGTCCTGATGAGTTGTAGCTTTCCAAGCACAATAAAGACTATCGGCAACGGCAGATGCCTTCTCTTTCAGGCGTTCATCACTGATGCACAGGCTGATGAGAGCCTTACCTGGAAAGAGCATACCGTCATTGTAAAGCTGTGGTCCGTCCCTAAAGAAAACCACATAGTCGTGCAACAGCAATTCGCGAAGATAGTCCAGACGGTCTGCAGGAAACGATTTCTGCTCACTGTCGGTGTAAAACATGGCATAATAGAACAGAAAATCACGGTCACGAAACAGGGCATCGAAATTGACCCGTCGCGTCATATACCAATAGAAGGAAGTCCCGACAAACCAAACCGTGGGATATACGGTTTGTTCGTTGGTCAACAATCTTACGGGATATTCGAAAATAGGCTCGTGCTTGAGTGGCGCTGCAAGATTAAGCAAGTTTTCCAAATCCTTGTCGTTGTTAGGAATCTCCTCAATGGAATAGGGGCTACCCAGTTGTATTCTGGCCAAAGAGCAATCGCCTAATTGTTCCATATATTTCAACATGGTATCAACAGCAAGCAGAGCCCCCGCAGCCCAATGACTGCCTTTGGAGTAAAACAAATCGAAACGGGTGGTATCCTGTACCTGTTTAAACCAAGGAACCATATTAATATGAGGTACTCCATGTGAATCAAGTTGTTGCTCAAAAAACGGGGTGGCATTGAAAGTGGTGTCACCTATAGGCTGCCATCTCAGATGCTCAGGATAGATGTAGGATTTGGTCGGTAGGGTGAAGGTCAGCAAATGAACCCCATACTGCTGGAGAATGGCATTGACTTTCGACAAATCACGAGCTTTGGAGATGAGATTTTCACGCACCTGACTGTTCGTCATATCAAACCAACTCTCCATATTGCCATAGTATTGCAAGGCACTTTCAGTATGGTAGAGCCATCCGTCTCTTCCGATGTGGATTTCGTTGTTGCTGGTGGTTTTAAACCAATCATAAGTACACTGGTTATACATCCTAATCAAGGGTTCCCTAAATCCAAAATGTTCTTTGAGACAATTCTCCGATCTTTGTTGAAATTTGCCAGAAACAAAAGCGTCGTATGAAAGAACAGGTTTGGGAGCGGGCTTCTTATAGCCTACGAGTTTTTTAAATGTAAACAGCTTCAGGTTTTGCTCCAAAAGTGGGGCAAAAACGAGAAGAGCCGTCAAACAAATCAGCGTAATCAATATGCCTTTACATTGCTTCCTCATATTCCAGAACTTAATGCAGATAACGGGATAGTAGATAATACATTTGCATCGGGATCATCACGCAAAGTACATCCCTCAAGTTTGTATTTGTGCCGAATAAGCCAAACAGCATCATCTTCTATGGCTTTTTCAAGGGTCTTATGGTACATCTCGGCTTTCTCCCGAATCTCAGTCATTAGTTTTTCGTTTTTGGACAGCTTTATCATCTGCTCCTTAACCTCCTCTTGGCATCGGAGGGAGAACCGTATTTCGTCAGTTTGATTCTTGTAAAGCGGTCTGCCCGCTTTGATGCGATCCACTTCGGCGTGCAGCATCTGCTGCATCGTGGCGGTGCGCAGGAAGGCCTGTGCCTCCAAAGCCGCCATCCATACGCTGTCTTTCCTGATTTCCTTAGTGTACCGGGCATAAGCGAGTTCACTATTCCGGGCTGTTAAACTATCAACCGCTAACTCTGGAATCAACTCTGGATGAGCTACCAGTATCGAACGTGCCTCCCGGTAGCGTTCGTCGCTACTGCCTTCAAAGGTTAGTGTGTCGGCTATGCGCCGTGTGTAGGCTATTCTCAAACTGTCATCCACGCTCAAAGCAAGCAACGCAGCTCCAGCGAAACTGCTGGTGCCTTTATTTAACTGGTTGGCTGTTGTAAACCATACGATATAATCAAAGTCCAACAATTTTTCTAAAAGGTTATAGTCAACAACTTGTCCACAAGGTTCCAAAGGATTGCCTTTATAAACCGTCGAGAAGTAATACCAAAACTCTACCTCGCCAAACATCTCATGCAAGGGAACATGATTCACGATACCCCACATAAAAGAATTGCCAATAAAAAGCAATTTGGGTTTCACCTTAGCGGAGTTACTTCCCACCGCGACCTCAGCCGTAGGGCTATACCCATTGCGTTTCCTGATGGGCAGCGACAAGTTGAGCAATTGTTCCAAGTCGTTGTCGGCCCCATGGTTGTCGCTCTCATGCAGCTCCCCTATCTTGAGTTTCGGAAGCGCAACCCCTTTCAATTCGCCCATATAGCGGAACAGCGAATCGGCGGCATACACAGCGGGGAACACCCAGTGAGCTCCCGTTTGCGGTATTAGCGGATAACTGACGCTGTCTCTCATCTGACGGAACCAGCTAGTCATCTCGATGCAAGGAAATCCTGTTTCAGCAAAACGGTCAACGAAATAGTTGCAAGCGTTGAAGGTAGTCGTATCGCGCTCTCGTTCGGGGAGATATTCAGGATAAACGAAACTCTTTTCAGGGGCGATGAAAGCCAACAGCTCCACATCATTCTCCTTCAGGAGGGTTCGTACCCGATTCATGTATTTCACCTCACGGTCAAAGCGTTGTTTTGCTGTTTCTGTAGAGGATTGCCAACGGAGCATTTCCGTTCCATAATAGTCGCGCACCCCCTCTGTCGTATAGAGCCAACCGTTTTTCCCTGCTATCACATCGTGGGCGTATGTCTTTCGATAACAGCTCCAAAGGTATTGGTTGTACAGCCGGATGACAGGCTCACGAAAACCAAAATGCTCGCTCACGTATGCCTCTTCTTGTTCGGCATAATCGCCTGTTCGCAGTGAGGCCATACTCAACTTAGGCCTCTCAGTTTCAATAACGACGCCATTGAGCGGCTTCAAAGGAATGTGCAAAACGTTGGCTTGGAGCATAGGCAGGAAGAGCGACACCATCAGGATGCCGAACAGAATCTGGTCGTATGTCGTCTTCCTTTTCATCCTTTAGAAACGGAAATATATGAAAGGACTGAAACTCGTGGCATTGAGGGCAGCCACGCAGAAGATGAACATAATGGCAGCCACAATCCAAACCCAAATATGCTGATGGTCGGTATAGTCGGTATAGTAAACCTTCTGCTCCAGTTTCTTGCCCCATCCCGTAAGAGTGAGGAAGGAGAACAGCGCTGCCACCACCATAATGGTGTAGACATGAGCGTTGCCCGCAAAGGCAAAGCTACTAAAGTCGAAAGCAAACATACGGGTGACGAAGGTCCAAGCCATACCGAGGTCCTCGATACGGAAGAAGACCCAGATGACGCACACCGTAAGGAAGGTGAGAATAACGGAAGGAACTGTTCCTATTTTCTTCATTACCTTACCCAAGAAGAGTTTGTCGGCACAGATAAAGAATCCATGCAACGCACCCCAGATAACAAAATTCCAGCTGGCCCCGTGCCACAGACCTGAAAGCAGGAAACAAACCCACAAATTGAAGTACATTCGCCTCGTTCCCTTGCGGTTGCCCCCTAATGGGATATAGAGGTAATTCATAATGAAGGCACCAAGCGTCTTGTGCCAACGTCTCCAAAACTCGGTGATGGAACGCGAGGTATAAGGATTATCGAAATTCTCAGGGAACTTAAAGCCCATAATGCGACCCAAACCGATGGCCATATCAGAGTAGCCGGCAAAGTCGAAATAAATCTGGAAGGTATAAGCTAATGCAACCAGCCAAGCGGTACCCGTATCAAGGGTAACGATTCGGGTCATGATATCGCCGACCTGTGAAGGGTCAAGAGCCGCAGGGCCAAGCATCTTGTCGACACAAAGTCCGATGACATCAGCAATGAGAATCTTCTTGCACAAACCGATGACAAAGCGATAAAAGCCCTGCAGACGGTCGGCCATCGTTGACTCTCGCTGCCAGATTTGCTGGGCGACATCACAATAGCGCACGATAGGACCTGCGATAAGCTGCGGGAACATGGTGATATACAGCATATAGTCGCTCAGCTTCTTCAAAGGCTGATTGACACCCCGATAAGTGTCCAAAGTATAGGTGACACTCTGAAACGAGAAGAATGAGATACCGATGGGCAGCATGATGCGTTTCCAAGTCAATGGAGCGTGTCCCGTCAGACCTATCAAAGCATTCAGGTTCTGCATGGTAAAATTGCCGTATTTGTATACCAGCAGCAGTCCAAGAGGTATGGCGATGGAGATACCGCAGAGCCATTTCCGACCCTTGGGATTCGGGGTAACGCACATCCATTTCACTAAAAGGAAATTGAGTAGGGTGGAAACCACCAATTGGATGATAAACTCGGGGGCACCCCAAGCATAAAAGACCAACGATGCCAGCAAAAGCACATAGTTGCGCGTCTTCTTCGGCATCAGGAAATAGACCAGGAAGAAGGCTGGCATGAAATAGAGAAGGAATACGTTACTGCTGAATACCATTATTCTTTGTTTTTAGATTATTTTTTTCCATTTGTTTTATCAAGTACAACAACCGCTTTGAGAAGCCGTTGCTCATCTCGTACAGTGACCCTGTGGAATAGGATAGCATGACAAAATCAGCATCCATGACCTCTTGAAGCACATCCAATTCACCGACTTTAGAAGCACTGTCGAAATAAGCCGTGCTGAAATAATACCAATAGGGAACCTTCTCAAAAACATCCCACACGGGAGTGAAGTTAAGGATGTTCCAATAGAACGAGTCGCCGACAGTAATCAACGTTGGTCTTACCGCCGTGCTGTCATAGTCGGGATAGGCATAGGCCAAGCGGTTAGGACGTTTCTTCAAAGGCCAAATGAGGTTCATTAGGCTCTCAAGGTCGGCGTCGGGTTTCAAGGTACGCTGGAAGTCGTCGCCTAAAAGTATATTCATTATGTTGATGCCGGCCAGATTTTCCATATAGCGCACTAGACTGTCGGCAGCGTGTTGGGAGGCAAGGTTGCTCCAATGAGTGCCTGTTTGGGGAAACAAGGGATAGCTCACTGTATCCTTTATCTGCATAAACCATTCAGCGAAGTCCACATGATTCACCCCAAGTTCCTTCAGACGTTTCGCATAAAACTCATAAGCCGTGATTTTCTTTTCCCGATTGAAGTAATAATCCTTTGGCAGGTGTTCGCCACAAATCTGTTCCTTGCCGGGCAGCAAAGCCACAAAGAGATGGGTGTTGTAAGGTTCAAGGGCTTGCTGCAGCTGAATCAGCCTCTGGGCTTCAGCCTCAAGTATTTGGGCCATTCCCAACGAATCTTCTGCATAGTTGTAGGAACGACTTTGATAATACTCCTCCACCGTCCAAATCTCAAACATCCAGTTGTCGTCAGTAACAAGCACCCGCTGGTCTTCAACCACTTTGGCATATCGGAAAAAGGTCCAGAGAACTTGGTTGTAAAGTCGCGTTAAAGGTTCCCGAAAACCACAGTTTTGCTTGAGATAGGCTTCCATATCTTGCTGGAATGTCCCATTGAGGAAACCCTCACGGGTCATTTCTGGTTTGGATTGCGTTTCAGTCACACCGCTCAATTCCTTGAATTTGAAAAGCCCCGTCCCCTGCTGTATCGCAAAAGCACACAACAAGGGAACAGTTAAAGCTAACAATATGACTTTCGTTTTGCTTTTCATAATAATAAAACTTGCAAAAATAGGAAAATAATACGCATCATGCCGAAATTGCCTAATTTTGCGGCATGAATACAAAACGAATAGAACTCCTATCGCCCGCCAAAGATAGCGAAGTCGGGATAGCTGCCATCAACCATGGAGCCGATGCCGTTTACATCGGTGGTCCCGATTTTGGTGCCCGCGAAAAAGCCTCCAATTCAATCGAGGATATTGAGAAGCTGTGCCGCCATGCGGCCTTATATGATGCCAAAGTGTATGTCACATTAAACACGTTGTTGTACGACAACGAGTTGGAACGCGCCCGAAAGATGGCTTACGACTGCTGGAACGCTGGCGTTGATGCGCTCATCGTGCAAGATATGGTATTGCTGCAAATGGACCTGCCCCCTATCCCACTCCACGCTAGCACCCAATGCGACAACCTCACTGTCGAGAAAGTACAGCAACTTGAACGCTTAGGGTTCAGTCAGGTGGTGTTGGGTCGCGAACTGAGTTTGAAACAAATCAGGGAAATCAGAGAGAAGACCACCGTACCCCTTGAGTTTTTCGTGCATGGTTCCCTCTGTGTCAGTCATAGCGGACAATGCTACCTGAGCCAGTATGTGGGTAACCGCAGCGCCAACCGAGGAGCTTGCGCCCAACCCTGCCGTCTGCCCTACGACCTTTTAGATGTCAAGGGCAAAGTACTCGTCAAAAACCGTCACTTGCTCTCGCTGAAAGACCTCAACAACAGCAACCACCTTGAGGAACTCATCGATGCGGGCATCACGAGTTTCAAAATCGAAGGCCGCTTAAAAGACACCGATTACGTGAAGAACGTAACCGCCTATTACCGCCAGAAACTGGATGAAATCATCAGTCGCCGACCCGATTTGGAACAAGCCTCACAGGGACATTGTAGCTATACGTTTGAGGTCAATCCTGAGAAATCCTTCAACCGAGGTTTCACCGATTTCTTCATCAATGGGAGACAAAAAGGCATCGATTCACCCTTCACGCCCAAGTCGATGGGAGAATATATCGGAACAGTCAGTTGGTGCAACAGCCTCCGATTGGAAATCGACACTGAGAAAGCCCTCCATAACGGCGACGGGCTATGTTTCTTGAACGACGACAACGAACTGATAGGCTTCCGAGCCGACGTAGTACGCACTGTCGCCGACTGCGTCCCCGCAGTCGGAAAATACAGCCCAACCAGCAACTGCGAGGACGCAGTTGCCTACAATGTAACCGTCTCAACAAACCGTCCACATGGAGCTCAACGTGGTGCAAAAATCTATCGCAATTACGATATCGAATGGCAAAAACAAGTGGAGGCCTCAACGGGGAACCGGAAAATTGACATTAATCTGAAGCTGACCGAGACCGAGAGCGGCTATGAATTGGTCGCAGGGCTGGGGATAAAACCTCACCCCCTGCCCCTCTCCTCGGAGGAGAGGGGAGTTGAAGTCAGCTGCCGACTGTCAACTGACAAAATCGTGGCAACGAATCCCGAAAAGGCCACCGAGAACATTCGGAAGAAAGCCCTGCAATGGGGCGATACCGTCTTCAATCCCAATAGACTGGAACTTCAATTCATCGAGCCTCGCCTCATTCCTGCCTCTATTCTGGGTGAGTTGAAACGCGATTTGGTAATCCAATTAGAAACGGAACTGGTCGAGAGCCACAAAAACAATCGACCGCAACGCAAAGAAAATGTATTACCCCCTGATGCCATAGAGAAAACCCATCCCGACGAAATGCCCGATGCCCTGATGACTTCACACCATTGCATCCGCTATGCCAACGGGATGTGCAGCAAGGAAACAGGCCAAAAGGCCGACCCACTCTATCTGCGCAACGGCGACCGACTGCTCCGATTGGAGTTCGACTGTCGCAACTGTCTGATGCGCGTATTCAGTTGTTGATACAGAAAAAGCCGCTGAAAATCAGCGGCTTTTTTTATTTTTGTTGAGGTACCTGGCGGACTCGAACCGCCGTCCCCGGTTTTGCAGACCGATCCCTAACCACTCGGGCAAGGTACCCTTTAGCGGCTGCAAAGATACGACTTTTTTTGAACATACAAGGTTTTGGAGAAAAAATTTGTGCAACGCAGGTCTTACGAGGCGGAACCGACATGATGATTCACCCTGATTTTGAAAAGGCGGCCTTGCTTCACCGCGGCTGAATCGGGTCGTTGTCAAGGGTCATCGGTCGTTGTTTTTGGATAGGACTAAAGTAGGAGTTAGGTAGGACTTACATAGGAGTTAGAAATTCTGAAAATTTGTTCGATTTCACATCGAAATTGTGTTCTTGTCAAGACGTCAAAGAGCAGTTGTCATTCGAATGAGGCTGCAAAGGTACGGCGGCGATTTTGCGGTTTCCGAATTTTTGTGGAACTTTTTTTCAGTTTATTGAAAAAAAGTTTCTACACAAGTTTTAGGGTGTCATGGGTGTCACGGTGTCACGGTGTCAAACTCGTTTCTGAGGTGTCAAGGTGGTCACTATATGTAAATAATTAATTATTTATATATAGTGGACGTTTTTCGGCTGTGAAAACCACTTTGACACTTTGACACTTCGACACCTTGACACCTTACGAGACAATGTACTACCCTGAAATAAGTTGAATGGTTTTTACTTTATCCCCGCCATAGGTTGAGTGTTTTTCTGAAAAGACCTCTCTTTTGTTTGAACCGCCAGCAAGATGAAAGCTGTGGGAAGCCGCCAGTTGGCGAGCTTCCCACAGCCTTGTTTTGTGTGTTTTGAATGTTTTATGCAATTATCTGACGACAATCTTCTGGACTTTTACGTCATCTCCGTTAATCAGGCGCAGCATATAGACACCTGGAGCCACGTTGAGTTTCTTCTCATAGCTGCCGCTGAACGTCTCGCTGCTAAGCACATGACCCGACACATCCATCACTTGCAGTGTGGCTTCGCCTTCAATTCCTAAGATGCTGATATTCCCGTTGCCGTTAATGAAAGCAAACCCCGGTACGCAGGCGTCCCCGCCTGCATCATCAGCACTAAACACCAATCTGAAGCGCGAAGCATAGTCGGTAGTTTTGGACTCGAAGGTGTAACTGGGTTCGACCAACAAATCAACATCATTGCCCGTGAGGTTATCAATCAGGTGCAAGTAATCCATATCAACCATTTCCGCATCCACAGTTATGGTATAGGAGCCATTCTTCTTAGCCTCAAAGTTAAGCGGCATCTCGCCCGTCTTCTCGGCATTGACAATAGCATAGTTGTCTTTACCTCTTGGGATGTAGAGTTGTGCATTGTCCTTAATGAAGACAAACTTCTCCAATCTGTCATCCGAATTGAAACTGACGATGGCTTTATCCATCATGGAAGCACCACGAGTTTCAGCTTGAGCAACGGCTATTTGCAACACCCCTTGATTCTCTTGTCCTCTCAAAGCGGTCTTGCTGAAGGTAACCGTCTCGCCCACATTATCCGCTTTCACCATCACACCTGTGCAAGTTGGGATAGCTGTCTCCATCGAAACGGCAACAGGCTCTATAGCCGTTCCCTCCTCATTCATCACATAATAGCTTCTGTTGGCGTATGCACTGACGGGGAACGGATTGCCCACGAGGTTCCAGCCAGCCAAGTTTGCATTGGCATCGTACGCAAGTTCAACATCCTTTGTTTCGTCCTCATTGAAGTTGCCTTTGAAAATGATATTGGTTTCTTCGGCATTGGCATAAAGGTAGCCTTGTCCATTGGTGAGGTTGAAGTTGTTGGCCTTGTAGTTTTGCCATTCTTCATCAGTAGCCGATTGATTGAACTGGTAGAGGTCGTATGGTGTTTCGGTTATCATATTGTTTACTGTTGTTGGAACGATATTTTCCACCAGCGGCGAGGCGATGAAACGCCAGTTGTCCTCTTCTTCGCCATAACCTGGAACAGTCTTGTAGGCCATTGGATATATTCTGTTTGCGTAGTTACTCCATAAGTTTGCCGTTTTGTATGTATTCAATGATTCGTAGGGAACATATATGGGGAAAGTCGTGTTGTAAAAAGTATAATATCCTAAAGAAGGAGGAGTTGTTCCAAGTACCATTGCTTCCGTCAAACCGCTGCAACCATAGAAAGCTTGAGAGCCAATCGATGTCACGGAATTGGGAATAGTCAGGCTACCGGTCAAACCGCTACAACGTTCGAAAGCCCCATCGCCTATTGTGGTCACTGAATTTGGGATAACCAACTCGCCTGTCAAGCCGCTACAACGTTCGAAAGCATAATCGCCTATTGTAATCACGGAATTAGGAACAATTGAGTTTTTACAACCCAATATCAGATTATCCGTTCCAGTCTCAATAAGAGCGTTACAATTCTCTCTCGAATCATAGAAGGTATTGCCTGAATCCACTATAATGGACTCAAAATCATAACAATAATTGAAAGCAGAATTGCCTATCATGGTCACGGAATTGCCGATGGTCAGCGAACCCGTAAAGCCATTGCAAAAACGGAAAGCCTGAATACCTATTGTGGTCACAGAGTTGGGGATGGTCAATGAGCCTGTGAAACCGCTACAACGATAGAAAGCGTTATGGCCAATTGAGGTCAGGAAATTTGGGAGAGTCAGGTCGCCCGTAAGTCCGTTGCAATCTTGGAAAGCTCCATCACCTATCGTAGTCACGGAATTTGGGATGATCAAGGAGCCCGTCAAGCCGCTGCAACCACAAAAAGCATTTGAGCCTATTGAGGTCAAACCATCAAGAATAATAGAATTCTTGCACCCAGAGACCAATGTGTTTGAGCTTGTTTCTATAATTGCATTACAATTATCTCTAGAATCATAATTTGGATTGTTTATTTCTACCATAATCTGTTCTATACCACTGCAACCTGTAAAAGGATTATATTCAATTTCTATGACAGAATTTGGAATGAACAAGCTGCCTGAAAAGCCCCTGCATCCCCCGAAAGAAACTGAGCCTATCGTAGTCACGGAATTGGGTATGGTAAGACTGCCCGTGAAACCGCTGCAATCATAGAAAGCTCTAAAGCCTATCGTGGTCACGGAATTCGGGATAGTCAGACCACCTGTAAAACCGCTGCAACCATCAAAAGCACTGCCGCCTATGGTGATCACGGAATTAGGAATATACAAAGAGCCCGACAAATTGCTACAGTTATAAAATGCATAACTACTAATAGTCGTCAATCCCGTAAAATACTGCAATTCCTCGAACGATGTGATTGCTGTATTATCTCTAAACACTTGTCCAAGGTCAGTTACTACGGCTGCCTCATAATAACTCAATTCTCCGTCTCCATTCGTATCCCAATTGGCAACACAAATGGATTTTACACTAGCATCGGCAAAGGCAATATTGCCGAGTGGTACAAAATGAGCCACTATTACCACATTGTCTACTACATAAAAAGAGTATTCTGCATCGTTGGAAACGATTGCTCCGTCTTGAGTCCAATTAACAAAAATGTAGCCTTCATTGGCTGTAGCGGACAGAGCACAAGTTTCATTATATTCATACTGCCCCGTTCCAGTAATAGTACCTCCATCTGTTGGATTAGCTTCTGCCATAACATCAAATGTAATTGCTGGCATTCCAACACAATCCACATCAAATTCATAACTAAAGCTGCTGCTCAGATTTTTACCATAATAAATCACATTACCATTTGAATAGCTCACCATGAAAGAACAGTCTTCTGGATACGACCCAACGATCCAAGTCAAGGCAATGTGGCTATTCGTCAAAAAAGGAAGAGTGTAGACAGCTGACGAACCATATCCGATAGTAAGTTGCTGCGAAACGCCATTTTCATCCGTCACTACCAAGTAGTTGCCTGTATAGCCATCGCCATAAGAATCGAACAAATTGAAAGTAATAGTACATAGGTCTCCTTCCACGAAATTCGCCACTAAGTTCCTATTTTCTGAAACTGTAAAGCTGAATTCAGCATTATTAGAGATGTTTGCGCCATTCTCCGTCCAATTTATAAAAGTATAACCCTCATTGGCTATAGCAATCAAAGTGCAAGTTTCATTAAATTCATACTGCCCCGTTCCAGTAATAGTACCTCCATCTGTTGGATTAGCTTCTGCCATAACATCAAATAGCCCATCGCAATCCACATCAAATTCATAATTAAAGTTGTTGTTCAGATTTTCACCATAATAAATCACATTACCATTTGAATAGGTCACCGTGAAAGAACAATCCTCTGGCCACGACCCAACAATCCAAGTCAAGGCAATATGGCTACCGGTCAAAAACTGGAGCGTGTAGACCGCCGACGAACCACTTTCAACAGTTAATTGCTGCGAAATGCCATTTTCATCAGTCACCACCAAGTAGTTGCCTGTATATCCGTCACCATAGGAATCGTATAAATTGAAAGTGATTGCACACACATCTCCTTCCTCGGCGAAGTTGGCCACAAAATCCTCATCCCCATTCACTATAAAGCTATATGAAGAACCTGTGCCAACCAGTTCTCCGTTTTTGATCCAGTTCATGAATACATAACCTTCGTTTGGAACTGCTGTTAATGTACAAATAGTGCCGCCTTCATAGTAACCAGTTCCAGTAACAATACCACCTTCAGTGGGATTGACTGTAACCGAAATTACTCCTGAATCACATTCTGTCGCTGGCAAGTAGTTGGTGAACTCATTCCAACCTCCAGCAGACTGATAAGCATTAATAGAACTACATGGTACATAGACGGGAATCGTTGTGTCAACACCCTCAAAAACTTCATAATCAAGAGTTGGCGGCGTTTCAGCAAGAACGGTTATTGATGAGAGCCCGATGCAATTATGGAAAGCATAATCGCCAATAAAAGTCACTGCATTGGGAATATTTATCGAAGACATTCCAATACAATCCTCAAACGCCCAACCTCTTATAGAGGTTACCGAATTAGGGATGACCGTATTTTTACATCCCAAAACCAATTCGTTGGAGTTGGTATTAATAATCGCATTACAGTTCTCGCGAGAATCGTAGACCAAATTTCCAGATTCTACCATTATCTGTTCAAGATCATGACATGCCAAAAAAGCATTCTCCAGAGATGACACCGAAGCGGGTATTACAATAGAAGTTAGGCCAGTGTGACTAAATGCTGAACCTCCTATAGAAACTACGGAATTTGGAATGAAAATCGAAGTCAAGTTCGCGCAATAATAGAATGCATTAATTCCAATAGAAATCACGGAATCAGGAATTTCCGTACTTTTACAACCACTCACAAGTTCATTTGTGCTGGTTTTTATGACAGCATTGCAATTGTTGCGAGAATCATAAACTGTATTCCCTGAATCCACAGTAATTTGTTCCAAACCACTACAGCTAACAAAAGGATTTGTTCCCATGAATGTTACAGAATTCGGAATTGCAATTGAGACCAAGCTACTACAATAACAAAACGCTCCTTCTCCAATATAAACCACAGAATTTGGGATTGTTATCGAAGCAAGATTAGGGCAATATCCAAACGCATAGGTACCAATAGAAGTCACAGAATTTGGAATAACAATTGAAATTAATCCGCCGCAACTAACAAAAGCATATTGTGCTATCGTGGTCACGGAATTTGGAATAACGACCGAAGACAAGCAACTACATCCGTAAAATGTGTAACTATTTATAACAGTCAATCCAGTAAAATACTGCAATTCTTCAAATGAAGTGATTGCAGTGTTTCCTCTAAACACCTGTCCAAGGTCTGTCACTACAGCTGCCTCATCATAGCTCAATTCTCCATCTCCATTCGTATCCCAGTTGGCCACACAGATTGCTTTCACATTGGCATCTGCAAAAGTGATATTATTATCATTTTGATAAACAGTCAGCTGTCGGGCAGGCGTACTAAAGATATAGCCGCAGCTGCCTTCCACCATGTAGCGGATGTACCAGCCGTTATACGCTGCAGGGATATTGTTCAAGTTGAAAGCGGTATAATCGCCGTTTTCCGTCGGGGAAGCCACCCAGCCATAGCTTAAAATCTGTGAACCATTGGCATTATAAGCCGGAGGCGTCAAGGTCAGGCTTTGACCTGCATAAATCGGTTGGATTTGAGGCGTTTGCCCCGCCGAACCCGATGTCCATGAGGGACCATTGGTCACCGTGATTTGAACCGCGTTGCTAGTTCCCGTGCCGCAGTCGTTGGTTGCCGAGTAGCGTACCCACTTCCCGTTCATTGAGAAGGGGATATTGGTGGGGTCGAATTGTTGGAAGGAGCCGTTTTGCGAGTTGCTCTGCTCCCAGTGGCCTGTAGCCTCCGATGGGTTGACCGTTGGTGTTGGAATACCCAACACGCCTCCGGCACATATCAGTCCGGGAGCGGTGATATCGCCAACCACAGGCGGGCTGGCCGTGGTGACGAACACCCAAGCCTCACTTGTGACACCGTGATAAGTCGCCCGATACTTGAACTGGTCCGTACCCGTACCGCCTCCCGTATGGATATATTGAATATAATGATTCGAATTGTTGACAAAGCAAATACCGTATTGAGGGTCAGCAACCACCTGCAAGGTCACTTCCTGAATATTATTCGGTTGAATAATGTCATTATTCAGCACATAGACATTCTCAGGATCATTTAGGCAGGCAGAGACATTGTCAGGATTTGCCGTCACGCTGTAGACCGTTTCGGCAATAAAAGAAAGATGGTCGATGCCGAAGTCGTCACCTATGCTGCTTTGTCCCATATAGGCGTCAACGATTCTGATGTTAGCCTGGGTCGCCGAACCGCTGTTCCAGGTTAACGTACCCCCTTCACCCCATTCAAACCAGTTGTTGTGTTGCGGGAGTGTTATATCCGAACCCACCTGCTGGTCGTTGATAATCAAGCGCAGAATGGCGGGATTGGGATTAAGGCCCATATATCCCTGCGCCAAGTTCCTCACCTGTGCCGAAAAAGTATAGTTGGTGTTGGGTGTCACAGGGATTGTCTGCTTCCAAGCTGCTTTCGTTGGGTTTTGGCTACCACCGAAACCATTGAACAGCAAATAATATCCTGACCCGCCGTAACCAGTAAGATTGTTCGGCCAACCTACCGCACCCACTCCGTGACCATTGGAAGTAACGTCATGAATAAACTGACCTTCTTGAACACCGCCGCTCCAGACACGAGTGTATTCAGATATCGTATTATAGTCGAAACCAGAAGTGCTCTCAAAATCGGGGTTGACAATCAAGTTGGTTTGTGCATACATTTTCCCCATCCCCGCCGCACTCAGCAGCAGGAAGAGCAGGACGCTGCGCAACGCCCTTTTCAATTGTAAATCTTTTACTTGCATATTTCTTAGTATTGATATTATTTGTTCATTTGTTGTTTAGTTTGGACTTTTCATTTATTTATCGTGGACAAAAATAATGTTTATTAAGACATCATCAACTTTTTAAGGAATTTTTTGTTATTTTTACGGCGAGAAAGGAGAATCCGACAAAAAAAGCGTGGAATCAATTACTTGCCTGACTCTCGGGTTACCACACCCACACCTCAAACAAGTTATCCCACGCCGTAGCAACTACGGCATTTGTAACTTGTTCTTGAGGTGTCCCCAAGGGACGAGGTGGTAAATGAGAGTCAAGAACAGCAACAATTGCTATCTGTATTATTTCGCTTTATGTTGGTGCGCTTAATGCGCTATAATCATATTGATGTTGTTTGGTTAGACTTCGGATTATTGCGGGGGCAAAAATAGGGAATTATCCTTTCAAGGACACGCATAATCATTGATTTTTCAGGAAAACCTGCATTTTTTCATCAAAGCGCTTGCGGAAAGGAAAATTGTTTGTATTTTTGCAGCACGAGAACCCGCCAAGCCTCTTTGCAATGCTTAAATCGGCGGGTCGTTTTATTTTATGGAACAATATACAAAGACGTACGCATCACCTGCACAATTGGCATCTTTACTCCGTTCTCGTGGCCTTATCCTTGGGGATGAAAAAAGGGTAAAGGGTTATCTCAAACACATTGGGTATTATAGGTTTAGTGCTTATTTGTACCCGCTTCTGACAATACCGAAAGAGAACCATGTGTTCAAAAGCGGTGCTACCTTTGACAATGCATTAGACATGTATCGCTTTGACAGGCATCTTCGCTTGTTGATGTTTAATCAGATTGAGAAGATTGAGATTGCGGTGAGAAGTGCCATCGTGAATATCACAAGCCGAGAGACAGGTAATCCCTTTTGGATGACAGACCCAGCTTGTTTTTACGATGCCTTGCAGTTCACAAAGACCAAGCAACTGATTGAGGCTGAACTTGCCAAATCAAGGGAAGAATTTATCGAACATTTCCGCAGAACCTATTCCGAGCTTTATCCTCCGGCATGGATGTTGGCAGAGATACTACCTTTAGGCGTTATGACCAAGATATACGAAAACATCAGAAGCAACCAAATCAGAAAGATGATTGCTCAGGAATTTTCGTTGACAGTTCCCGTGTTCATGTCGTGGATGACCATCATCACTGTAACACGCAACAATTGCTGCCACCATGCTCGCATTTGGAATCGCACATTCGCCCTAAGAGCGTTGACTATGCGTAGAATGACACGACCTTGGATTTCAGCCGCTGTAAGCCAACAAAAAGTATATTTCAGCCTTTGTGTCATTAAATACTTCCTTGATATTATTTCTCCAAGCAACGATATGACAGAGAAACTCCAATCCTTGTTTAAGGATTATCCAACCGTCGACATTAATGCTATGGGAGTCCCTGTGGGTTGGGAACAAGAGGCTTTGTGGCAATAGGCTGACAAGTGCGGCTTGCGTTGCTGTTACCCGAACAGATCTTCAATCTTCATCTTGAAGAAAACCTTAAAAGGGATGCCGTCGGTACCAATGACCAAATCCCGTTTGGGATTGAACCGCTCGCGGAATTTGGGCAAGCCGCTGTTCATTCCCCGTCGGCCACTCTTCACCTCCAAGGCGACAACCGCACCTTGCTTCACAAGGATAAAATCGACTTCATCGGAACGCTCGTGCCAATAATACACCTTGTAGCCTTCCTCATCGGCGCTTCCAAGCAGATAGGCACCTACAGCCGATTCCACCCACCGCCCCCAAACAGTAGGGTCCGTTCTGTCCTTCTCGTAGGTCGTCCCGCGATAGGCTGTCAGGAGGGCGTTGTTGTAGACCTGATATTTGGGAACCGACTGGTAACGGCGGGCCTCATCATTGGCATACTTCTGCAAGCCTGTCAGCAGGTTGCAATCGTCGAGGATATTCAAATATGAGGACAAGGTGGTAACATTGCCCGCATCCTGCAGTTGACCCAAAGTCTTGGTAAGCGACAACAATTCAGCAGAATAGGAGCAACCTATCTCAAACAACTGTTTCATCAAGGCAGGCTTGTAGATATTGGAAGTCAGGACGACATCCTTTTCGATGGCAGGAGCCACGAGCGAGTCCTTCACATATTTTCTCCAGCGCCGCATATCCTTGATAAAAGTCGCCGTACCGGGATAACCGCCATAATAAATCCACTCGTCAAGAGTCCATCCGAAAGCATCGCTCATCTCCTTGTAAGTCCAGTGTCCTAACCGTATCAGCTCGAAACGGCCGGCAAGCGACTCTGTCAATCCCCGGCGCAGCATCAGTCGCGACGACCCAAGCAGGAACAGCTTCAACTGCCGACGGCTACGGGTGTCGGCATCCCATTCGCGCTTGACAATTTCGCTCCAATTCTTTATTTTCTGGACTTCGTCAATGACAAGTACCGCCTCCGCCTGCTGTTGGGTGTCCATTTGGCTTCTGACGCTCTCCCATATCCGGCGAATCCAGTCTGTATCTTCCTCGTCAATACCGTCCGCATTATAAAGGTAGTGAGGCAACGGGCAATCGGCCAACACTTGGTCCATCAATGTCGACTTCCCTACCTGTCGCGGACCTGCCAACACTTGGATGAACCGACGGGGTTCATTCATGCGATCGAGGATGTCTGAAAACAGCTGCCTTTTATACTCCATAATGCTCAATTTTTAATTATAAAATGTTCAAATCTCCGTTACAAAATGTTCAAATCTCCGTTACAAAATGTTCAAATCTCCATTACAAAATGTTCAAATCTCAATTACAAAATGTTCAAATCTCCGTTACAAAATGTTCAAATCTCCGTTACAAAATGTTCAAATCTCGGCTGCAAAAATAGTTCTTTTTACTTTATAAAGCCCTCTATTTTCATTTTTTATACAAAAAACTCCTATTTCGCAGAATAAATCACCCCACTACACCAGTCCTCGTGCCGACAACTTCAACCAATTCCATGCAAGCAGGGCCACGAAAAGCAAACCGCAATAGACATACAGCAGCTTCAAATCCTTATGTCTCAGATGTGTTATTGCGTATGCCGACATCAAGAGTAACATAGGTATTGCCACTTCGTGATACCGTTCGGAATTGGCGGCAAACGAAAACATAATCAAAGCCAAATAAGACAACTCGTAGGCACCCACCAGAATGAAATTGCGCCATTTCTTCTGACGGATAGCCAGCACTATGGACAGCATCGCAAAGAAAGCCATAAAGTTCTTCACGTATGTGCTGCCATGAATCATCTTGTTATTGTCGGGAGACTCTTCCACCATTGGGGACAAAGGCAACACAAAAGCGCCGGGAGCCATATACCAGCTCTTGGCTAACTCACCATACCTCAGTCCCATCGATTCATATAACTCAGACCTATAGTTCATCTCCGCGAATCTCACTTTGTAAATGGTTTTCATCTCACGTCCGACTGGCGTGAAGAGCAACACGAGAAAGACCACTATCACACCGGCGACACCGACCATCTTGCCCCGTTTTGTAACCAAGCCGTCAGAAAGCAAGATAAAGACCAAGCAGGCAAAGATGAGGCACATTCCAACAATGGTTCGGAAGCCGAAAGTCAGCCCCGTCAGCAAAACAGGAACCAGAATATTCCAGAAGGTATAACGTTTGCTGCGAATGAGCCAATCGATACGCTCGAGGGCAAAGACGGAAAGAAACATCAGTTCCGTTTCCTTGCTGTGAATACCGCAAATCTGTATCAATATAGGCATAAACACACACAGCACAGACGCCAATCGGCCCGTTGACTCGCCAAAGGTACGCTTCCCCAATTTGTACACCAACACACAAAGATAGGCACTCATCAGTCCTTTGAAGATACGCGGTACCAACAGACTATGACCAAAAACGAAATAGACCAAAGTCAGCCACAAAGGATAGCCCTGATCGGAAAATCCCATCGTGGTGCTTCGCATATACCTGACGACACTCATGAGGTCACCTTGCTTCAGCCATTGGGCGCAAAGCAAAGCGGAACCGTGATACCATCTACTGTCGGCAACATTGTATTCGTAGGACATTCCTGTTTCATAATAGTAGTAATACCCAACGCCTACTGCATACGCTACGCGGATAAGCAACGCCACAAAAAACACCTTAAGCAAAAAACTCTTCGTACTGTTGTCTTTCCATCGGGGATAGAAGATAGCCGTCATCACGAAGAAAAACAGCACCTCGCCTATACCCCATAGCATCCATTTCAGCTGAAGGGCATACTCACGAAACAGCAAACTAACGGTGAGAAGAGCCAGCAGATAAACCCCAATGCCACAAAGGCAGATATGTTGGATTAATTTCTTGCTCATCAATCCAAAAATATAGGTCCGCGACCTTTACGACGCGACATCTTTTTTTGTTGCAACCTATACTTATCGTCAGGATGGATCGTACCTACTCTACACATATCGACATGTTCGAAGTAATGCGGCTTATACTCGTGGAAAAACCTGAACAACGTATCACTGGCCACCAATACATTAGCGGCATAAATCTCAGGTCCCAAGTCGGTCTGGTAGATAATGTGCAGAATAAGACTGTCGGGAACGAGCCAATACTTGAAAGGCCACCAAGCCACAGTATCGGAGTGATGGTCGCGCTGGATGCCCACACTATCCGCTTGGAAAAACAAAAGGTAACCCGTAGTAGTGTCATAAGGGTCGTATTCGTATTTTTTGTATTCATCCTCAATAATCTGATCATTAAAGTCGGTGACCCAACGCTCACGCTCTATCACCCCATACACTTTATTCTCCATATTATAAGCAGTCAACTTGTTTTGGGAGACAACAACCGAAAGACTTTCATTGTTTCGAACCGAACTGACGGTAAATGACGCCTCGCGATAATCTCCCTCGGTGTAAGCATCGACCGTCACCATAACAATACTATCCTTGACACCACCCGACATTGGCGAGATGGTGTACCAATCGGCCTGCCCGTTTTTGGTAATGGTCCAATTGCCGTTGGCTCTGACGACCAGGATTTGTGAAGTGGCATTCAAGCCAAAATAGAGGTTTTGTGTCGAAACCCAAAGGCCGTCTTTCTTGCGGCAACCTGTGAGTACAGAAACGGCCACAAGCATCAGCACCATTATCTTGAATAATCTGGTTTTCATATCGATTAATGTTGTTTGAGTTTGCAAAAGTATGACATTTTAGGATTCAATAGCGTTTTTTCCTTTTCTTGGGCATTGGCCAGTCGGCCAGCATCTCGAAGTCCATCTTATGCTTGAACAAATCTACAGCTTTCACGCGGATACGTACCTCGTCACCCAATTGGATAACATGCCCCGTATCTTGTCCGATGACGCGGAAGTTGTCGTCATCAAGATAATAAATGTCGCCCGGAAGGTTCTCGTAGCGCACCAGTCCCTCACATTTGTTGTCCTTCAGCTCCACAAAGAGACCCCACTTGCTGACACCAGAAACCAAACCTTCGAACACCTGCCCGATTTTATCCTGCAGGTATTCCGCCTGCTTGTATTTCACCGACTGGCGTTCCATATCTTCAGCCTGCTTCTCCATCTCACTGGCATGCTTACACATTTCTTCATAGTCCTTCTTGTTGACTGAGCCCTGATGCTCCAAAAGATACCGCTCGATGAGGCGATGCACCATCAAGTCGGGATAGCGGCGAATGGGAGAAGTGAAGTGGGTGTAGTAGTCAAACGAAAGGCCATAGTGCCCGATGTTGTCTGTCGAATACACCGCTTTAGCCATAGTGCGAATCGCCACCGACTCAATCAGGTTTTTCTCACCCTTGCCTTCCACATCCTCGAAGAGTTTGTTGTAGGAACGCACAAGAGTATCGCGGTTGCTGATGTCCATCGAATAACCGAGACGCGAAAGAAGAATCATAAACTTGTTGAGCTTCTCGGGATTAGGTTCATCATGCACACGATAAACAAAGGTATGGTTGTGCCATTTGCTTTCAGGTTTCCCGAATGTCTCTGCTACAGTACGATTGGCCAGCAACATAAAGTCCTCGATGAGCTCGTGGCTCTCGTTTTGCACACGGATATACGTGTCGATGGGTTTCTTGTTCTCGTCCAGAATAAAACGAACCTCCTCTGAATGGAAGTTGATGCTGCCAGCAGCCATGCGTTGCTCGCGGAGCTTGGTGGCCAAACGGTGGAACGTCAGGATTTCCTCCTTGTAGTCACCCTCACCGCCCTCAATCATAGCCTGCACCTCCTCATAGGTGTAACGACGGCACGACTTGATAATGGTCTTCCCAATCCAGCGGTCATATATCTTGGCCTCATCGTCCATCACGAAGACAACGGAGAAGGTCAGTTTCTCTTCATCGGGACGCAGCGAGCATACATTGTTGCACAGCTTTTCAGGAAGCATAGGGATGGTACGGTCAACGAGATACACCGAAGTGCCACGCTCCAAAGCCTCTTGGTCGATAGCGGAGCCTATGCGGACATAATGCGACACATCGGCAATGTGGACTCCCACTTCCCAATGACCGTTGTCCATCTTACGCAACGAGATGGCATCGTCAAAATCTTTGGCATCAGCGGGATCAATGGTGACGGTGAACACGGAACGAAAATCGCGACGCTTTTTTATCTCATCGCCCTTAATGACAACCGGAATCCTGTCGGCCTCACGCTCCACTTCCTCAGGAAAGTCGATGGGATATTCATGGGCAGCGAGAATACTCTCCATCTCTACATCGTTCTCGCCTGGTTTGCCTAATACGCGGACAATCTCTCCGAAGGGATTACCCGACCCATCGGGCCAATCAAGCAGATGGGCAATGACCTTCTGCCCATCTTTGGCCCCGTGCAACTCGCCACGTGGGATAAAAATATCGACAGGCATCCATTCCACATCGGGACGGACGTATACGTAACCGTGAGAGATGTTGAGCAGTCCGACAAACTCAGTGTGCCTGCGTTGCAGCACCTCCACAATCTCGCCCTCGGGCTTGCTGTTGTTGCGCTTGGGAAACATCGCCACACGCACTCGGTCGCCGTGAAGTGCCTTATAGGTATTGTTAGCAGCGATAAAAATGTCCTCACCCCCACCGTCGTCAAGTATGACATAGGCTTTGCCCGTCGACTTCATCTCAACGGTGCCTTCCACATATTTCGTCTTGGGACCGAACTGAGCCATTCCTGCGGCACTCATCACATAACTATAAGGACGAGTCTCCTGAAGCAGTCCCTTGTCGTTTAAGTCAATAAGCAGATTATACACCACGTCTTTCCCCGCTTGGTCTTTGATGCCCATCAACTTACAGACCTGCTTGTAGTTTTTCGGACGGAAAGGCGCATCGGCAAAGATACCGAGGATGACGCTGGTGAACGTACTTAGTTTATTCTCTATTTTCTTTTTCTTAGGCATAAATCATCGTTTTAAGGAAGCCTCTTTCTCATTTCCTCCCGAAGTCAGCGGGGATTTCTCCCCATATCTCGGTCTTCCACTTCAGAATCGGGACTTCGATTGTATTGTTTTTCAGCCAGTTCTCGGCGCGTTGAATCAGTTCAAAAAGATAGGCGTTTTTAGCGTTGGGGGGCAGTTTGGTCTTGCATTGCTTCTGCTTAATCCACAACTGGGCGTTCACCGAGTCGCTATAGATGGGATAGCTAATATGTTTCTGCTTCTGCCAGGCAAGAGCGTGCACGATGGCCAAAAACTCCCCGATGTTGTTCGTGCCGTTCTCAAACTGCGGACTCTTGAAAAGGCTAACACGGGTGGGCGGTTGGGTGCCGAAGTCGACAAACACCCCTTGATATTCCATCTTGCCAGGATTCCCCGAACAAGCCGCATCGACGGCGATAGCCGGACTAACGGGTTGTTCCTTTGCTGTCGAAAGGTCAACCACGGGAACCGTATCCTTACCCCAATAGGCATCGGGGCCATCCTTGAAAGCCGTTTCGGCAGACAGCCTATCGGGAAAGCTCTTGTAGCGGGCTCCCTTGAAGCCTGCAATCTCTTTCTCACAAGCTTCCCAACTGTCATAAACCCCTGGATTACTGCCTTTCCAAACGACGTAAAACTTATTCTTTTTCATAGTGCAAAGATAGACAAAAAAATCCATACGCGATGTGGCTCACCTATGGATTTGTGTTTGTCGTGTAGCCCTACTAGGACTCGAACCTAGATCTAAAGTTTAGGAAACTTCCATTCTATCCCTTGAACTATAAGGCCATTCGACGGTTTCCGTTTTGCGGATTGTCGCTGCAAAAGTACGGATTTTTTCCAAATTACAAGACTTCTGTTGAAAATTAGCTCAATTCAAGCACAATGGGGCAGTGGTCGGAGTGCATCACCTGTGGCAGAATGTCGACACCAGCAATGCGGCTTTCCATGTTGTCCGTCACGATATGATAGTCGATGCGCCAGCCGAGGTTCTTCGCCCGTGCTCCGGCCCGGAAGCTCCACCAGCTGTAGTGACCAGGCTCTTTCACCAAGTGACGGAAGGTGTCGATATAGCCGTCGCTGAGGAAGTCGGTCACCCATTGCCGCTCTTCGGGGAGGAAGCCCGACGAGTTGGCATTCGACTTGGGATTATGGATGTCAATAGCCTCATGACAGATATTATAGTCGCCTGAGAGTACCAGGTTGGGACGTTCTTTTCGCAACTGATTGACATACTGGCGAAAGAAATCGAGCCATTGCATTTTGAAGGCTTGGCGTTCGTCGCCTGTGGTACCTGAAGGGTGGTATACGCTCACCACCGAGAGGTCGCCGAAGTCGGCACGGAGGAAACGGCCTTCGTTGTCGTAAAGGGGTTCGTTCATACCATAGACCACATTGTCGGGTTCCTGCTTCGTGATGAGACCTACACCGCTGTAGCCTTTCTTCTGAGCCGGGAACCAATAATGATGATAGCCCATCATCTCAAAGTCCATTAGGGGGATTTGGTCGGGAGTGGCCTTCAGCTCCTGAAAGCAGAGTACATCGGGTTGATATTCGTTGATCCATTGCAGCAGGCCTTTATTGATGGCGGCCCGTATGCCGTTGACGTTGTAGCTGACGATTTTCATAGGTTTTTTGTCATTCAAATTCGCTGCGAAGATAGGGAAAATTTGCCAAAAGTGTCCACAACTCGAAATTTTATTGAGATATGGACACTTATAAGTGTTACCGTTTGAACAAATCATCCATGACAACCTCATTTTGCACGATGCCAGAATGAATGCCACGCAAAACACCGTATGTGGTCATCATCGTGGTTGCAAGGCTCTTGCGGGTCTTGGTTTTTGCCTTGAAGATAGCCATACGTTCCCGCAATTGTTGCTCATAATCCTTGGTGATAACGTATGGCGCTTCAGAGAATTTCATTTCGCATAGATTGATAACCCTGTCTGCACGGTCAATCACCAAATCAATTTGTGTACCCTTTTCGGTTTCATCACCCAGAGACCTCCATGTGCCTGTTGTCGTTGATATTCCAGCAACGCCCAACCGCTGCTTGATTTGTTCAAGATGCGTCATACAGATGGTCTCAAAACTGAATCCCTGCCACGACTCCACCGAATGGGAATGCATGTTGTTTGTCCACCAGTGTTCGTCTTTGGTGTTCTTCCCATCGACAAACTTGAAATAAAACAAGGTATAGGGATCGCAGATACGGTACACCGAATTTCGGACGGATGATTTGTATTGCGAGTAAGTTTCAATGAAATCGCAACGTTCCAGATTCTCAAGTACCTTGGTAAGTCTTCCCCCTGACTGTCCCGTCTGTTCGACAATTTCCGCCCTAAGCAACCCCTTCTTGCTTCCCGACAAGGCGTGTATTACATCGATATATTTGTCAGCATGGCTATACAAAGCGTTGAAAAGTTCGTCAAACTCTTCGCGCATCGGGGCATTTTTAGCGAAAAACAAACGGTCAATGTTTTGAGCAAGGCTTTGTTGAGAGTTCAACAGGTTCATATAATAAGGTACACCACCCAAAGCCATATAACACTGTAGGATAGTGTATCTGTCCCAATGGCATCCGTTTTCGTGTAGATATTCTTCACATTCGCCCAGCCGGAAAGGCCGCAGGTAGATTTGTTCCGTGATTCGATTGTGCAGTCCCCCCTTGTTTTTGACCAATTTATTCACCATCCACGAGGTGGCCGACCCGCATGCTATGAAAAGGATGTCGTTGCGCTGTGCTGCCCATGCGTTCCAAAAATATTCAAGTGCTTCCACGAAAGAACTCCGTGGGGTATCAATCCAAGGCATCTCATCGAAAAAGATGACTTTTCTGTCTTCTTTCGGCTTGTTTTCTATCAATGCCCGAAGTGCCTGAAAAGCCTCTTCCCAATTGGTGAGGACTGGCGCAAAGGGAGAGCCGCTGTAAGTCTTTAATTGTTCGGCAAACCGCTGAAGTTGCTTCTTCGGTTTCTGGTTTCTCGCCCCGACATAGGAAAAAGTGAATCTGTCAGCGAAGACATTATTCACCAAAAAAGTCTTCCCGATTCGACGGCGACCATAGACAATGACAAACTCCGGCTTACCCGAGTTGAACTTACGCTCCAGCGTGTCTATCTCACTTGTTCTAGCAATGATTCTGTTCATACTTTCCGTTTAATTACGCCGACAAAAATACAAAAAAACACAGATATGGACACTTATAAATCAACAAAAGTGTCCATAACTCGATTTTTTATTGAGATATGGACACTTATAAGATGCGAAAAGCGTCCATAACTCGAAATTTTGTTGAGATATGGACACTTATAAGAAATAATCAAGTTTTTATCAGGCATTGTAAGAATATTTCTTACCTTTGCCGCATAAAACGTTTTACTATGAGCAGGACAGTAACAGCATCATTAGGTCCACATTATGAGGAGTTCATTCAAAACAGCATTCTCTGTGGAAGATACAACAATGCCAGCGAGGTGGTCCGGGCAGGTCTTCGTCTTTTAGAGGAAAAAGAAAAGAAAATTGAATATTTGAGAGCTGCCATCCAAGAAGGTATTGATAGCGGCATATGCGAAAGCTTTGATCCCGAAGAGCACTTAAAACAACTAAAAGCCACGTATCACAATGGCTGAATTTCACCTTTCCAACGAAGCGGTAGAAGACTTGGATTCCATCTGGTTATACACCCTTGAAACTTGGTCAGAAGAGCAAGCTGATTTTTATTATCATGAGTTGGTGAAATCCTGTCAAGACATTGCCAATCACCCTACCTATTTGGACAGGGAATACAAGGAAATCATGTCTGGATTGTTTGGTCATCGCATATACAAGCATTTGATTTTCTATATTCTTGTCGAAGATGGTGTAGAAATCATTCGCATTCTTCACGAACGGATGGATTTTGGGCGACATTTATAATTGTATCCGTTATGCCATCGGATTGCAAAGCCTTATAATCGAATTAGATGGATTGTAAAACTAGCCGAACAAGGAATTTTCGAAAGATAAAATTGCAAGAGGATGACCTAGGAAAAAGGCCATCCTCTAATACACATATGTCATCAGACAGGTTGTGACATGTAATAATCTAGCCCACCTTTAATCCATTATTTTTATTCAACATCACATACTAACCGAACAGCATATCCATTATAATTCATACGAATACCGCCAATTATGAAAAGATTGTTAGAACTCGAGGAATCATTGAAAAACAATCCAACATATGAGTCACTATCAGAAGTGGTAGAAGACCAATAGCCAGCTTGGAAGCTGTCAATTATGATCCCAGGTCCATCAAACCAAATACGGTTACTTGCATTAGGAAGAAAAACACATCCGTTTGCAGCTAATGAATTCCAAATCGATCCTGAAATTAAATTGCTATTAAAACTAGTATTACCACTATTTGCTCCATTAAGTCCATACATTGAATCTTTCCAATTATCAGGCAACAAAACAACTCCCTCTGTGTTATTTACTGTAGCTTTTACAAATCGTTTGCCCGATATTGTGTTTCGATTATTGAGTAAGTATTCCCACTCCTCTTTTGTTAAAGTCCTCCATTGGTTTGTTTGATTTCCTCCGTTATAAATGGGATTATAGCCCCAATCAGCTTGCCCCGACTGGTCGTAAAGATTGTAGGTGTTACTGCCATATGCATAATAATCACTACTGTTTTGACTTGTACTCCATGGGTGGTAACAAACAGCTCCATGATTATATCCACTGGTACCCCATCCGAAAAGATCAATCCATTTGTCAGTGGTAGATGATATTGAATAATTATCATTGCCACATATATTATACTGGTGTTCAGCGAAACGCCACGTATTGGACGATGCCTGGTATTGCAAATTACCCATCGAGAACCATACTTTATTTGTGGCACTTACCGAGAAAACTCCATTTATGGCACCCGTTGGAGCTGGTAGGGTAGTAAATGTCATTTCCTCACCGTAACCAATTCCCGATTCATTAATTGCATAGGCCCGAACATAATATGTAGTTCCTGCGTTGAGATTTAACACAATTGAAAAACTACCACCACCCGTACCACTTGCAACTGTATTGTCATAATAATAACTCGGATTATGGCTTGTACTCCAACAAACACCGCGCTCATCAACCGGAGAACTACACTCGTCTGTCACCGTACCGCCGCATACAGCCGAGGTTTGTGTAATATCAGTAACCGCTGCAGTCGTCACTTTGGGTCTTCCATGTGTTGTAAAACTGATTTCCGGGCCGTATCCTATGCCATTCCCATTGATAGCATAGGCGCGTACATAGTATGTGGTGCTTTCTTCAAGTTCAGTTATCTCGCATGTGAAGCTCCCTGCTCCTGTTCCTGCCGTGATGTGGCAATCGCTTACACCAGGATTTTGGTTGGTGCTCCAACACACACCGCGCTCAAAAATGTCGCTACCGCCATCATTGATGATGACCCCACCTGTTACAGCACTGGTTTCCGTAATTTCACTGGCCATTGAAGTTTCCAATTTAGGCTTGTTGGTTTCCGCATCCGTTTGGAAGCTGACTTCGTTTCCATAGCCAACTCCTTTGTCATTAATGGCATAAGCTCGCACATAGTAAGTTGTGGACGGAGTCAGATTGGCCATAAGACAGGTGAAACTTTCTTCAGTTCCAACGGCAGCAATATGGCTGCTGTCCACGGTGGGAGTTGAGCCTTTACCCCAACAGATTCCTCGTCCTATGATGTCGCTACCACCATCATCCAAGATTGTACCACCGCCTTTGGCATCAGTGTCGGTGATGTCTCTAACCGCAGCTGTTTCCACTTTGGGCTTGCCAGATTCTTCATTATTAGAGCCGCCTCCGCCATTTTCTTTGTTGCAACTGCTTCCAACAACTATCATTAAAGCAAGCAATAATGTACCAAACAGTTTTGTTCTTTGCATTTTCATTTGATTATCATTTACTTTGCTCTCGAAGCCCAAAAGAGCGTTGCTTTTATTTTCAACAAAGAGAGCGGAGCCTCCCAAACTTATCCTTATTTTCAGAGGTTGGGTCTGGACTCCCATAAAAGTAAAATAACGGATACGGGCAGCTCCACTGTTTATGTTGGGAATTTCAACTCAACATAACAGTGAAAGCTTCTATCACCATTATTCCTACTTTTACGCGAATTGTCCAGATTCACCTCTGAGGAACAAAGCGAAGAATGCGCTTTCTCTGGCCAAATCGATTTCTCCCGACTTGGCGATTGCAAAAATAGGGAAAATTGCTATATCAAGGCCGTTTTGAGGGAGAAAAATCATAAAACACCCCGCGGAATTTAATTGCAGCACTGCAACAACTGCAACAGTTTTCATTTTTGTTTTCTCTGAATTGGTTTGTAAACAGTTGTAATTCAGTATATTATCAAAGTTTTTGTTCGGCTTTCGTTGTCATTTGGTCAAAACCGTTTTCGCATTATTAGAACCCTATTTTGACTAAATGACTAGGATGCCCCCGGTTCTCTCCCTGTTCTCCTCCTGTTTTTTCCCTGCCCACACGCTGCCCACAGGGAGGAATCATGGAGCTACCTCAGAGTTAACTCAGAGTTACCTTAGAGTTACCTACTAGCGCCTATAGGCTTGCTATAGCCTTACTATAGCGTTGGTATAGCGTTGCTATCGTTTTTTGTACCTTAATGGATTGTGAATGAGTATGTTACGGAAGAAAATCTGTTAGCAAGTCTATCTGCATAGTATATCACACAGAGAAACAGATAGTTACAAAGATTTATCTATCTCATTCGGGCTTTGTGTTTGCGATTGCAAAGGTAAACAAAATAGCTGGATTTGGCAAGGATTTCAATGAATTTTTTTTTTGCCGTTGCTACAGTTGTTACAGTTGTTACAGTTAAAATCACAGAGAAGGGGGCGGTACCTGATGAGGATGACGCACCTCAGCGCGAAGTCACCTTATACCGCGTGACCTTGCCGTCTTTCCAAGTGCATTCCACTTCCTTGTTGCCTCGGGCGCAGAGCCCTTTGAAATGACCGTCCTTCCATACGGTGGGCAAAGCAGGAAGGAGCTCTATCTCTCCTTTATGGCTTTGCAACAACATCTCGGAGATACCCGCTGTGCCGCCAAAGTTGCCGTCAATCTGGAAAGGCGGATGGGCACAGAAGAAGTTGGGGTAAGTGCCAGCATGATGACAACCCGTGCTGTCGATAGCGGGCTGTAACAGGTTCTTCAACAAGAGATAGGCGTGGTCGCCGTCACCGAGACGCGCCCAAAAGCAAATCTTCCAAGCCCGCGACCAGCCTGTACCCTCATCGCCTCTCCGTCGCAAGGTCTCTCTACAAGCGTCTAATAGAGAAGAATCCAAGGAGGTTATGTCTGGATTGCTTCGTCGTTCCTCCTCGCAATGACGGAACAGCATCGTGCCTGGATAGAGGCCGAAGAGATGCGACACGTGACGATGATGCGGCTCCACCTCCTTATAGTCCTTCAGCCACTCTTGCAGATAGCCCTCTTGGCTGACCTGCATCGGTGGGAAGTGGGATTTCGCTTCACGGAGACTGTCAGCAAAGGTATTATCTATATTAAGCAAAGTGGCAGACTGACAAACTGCATCATACAACTCGCTGACAATCTGTACATCCATCGTGCTGCCCATACAGACGCTGACAGCGGTACTGTCGTTGAGCCAGAAAGCGTTCTCAGGCGAAGTAGTCGGAGCGGTAACGAGCCATCCGTGTTCGGGTTCCTCAATCATCGCGTCCAGAAAGAATTGGGCTGCTCCTTTCATCAAGGGATAAGCCTCTTGAAGGAAATCCTTGTCTTGCGTGAATTGGTAATGCTGCCAGGCATGAAGGGCCAACCAAGCCCCTCCTGTATTCGTCGCGCCCCACGAGGGATGCTCGCCTGGTGCCGTAAAGCCCCAAGGATTGCTAACCACATGAGCCGTCCAGCCTCGTGCACCGTAGAAGTCGCGGGCCGTCTTCCTTCCCGAGGGCATCAGCCTTTCGGCATAGCGTATCAACGGCAGATGCAGCTCGCTGAGGTTGCACACCTCGCAAGGCCAGTGGTTCATCTCCACATTAATATTAAGGTGATAATCGCCGTTCCAAGGGGTTTGTATCGTATTCGCCCACAATCCTTGCAGGTTGGGTGGCAACAAATCCTCGCGGGTTGAGCTAATCAGCAAGTAACGTCCATAGTGGAAGTAACAGGTCGGCAGCCAAGGGTCATCGTTTTCGAGGAAGTTGCGCCAATGCTCGTTCAGAGAAAAGTTTGGATGCTCTTTTGGTTCGCCAATCTGCAACTCCACACGGTCAAAGAGTTCATGATAGGCTTTCAGATGGTCGTTTTTCAGCTTTTCAAAGCCTTTATCAATGGCCTTTTGTAGGTGCTCGTTGACGTATGCCTCGGGGTCGTCGCACATAAAATCAGTAGCGGCGCAGAAGTAGATGACCGATTCGTCGTTTGCAGTAACCGATTGTACTTTAGCATAATATCGCATTCCCTCAACACCCTCTACATAACTATCCAACTGGCCACATAAAACAATGACGTCGTTATCTGTGAAAACTTCAGCTTTTTCTTGCCTCGATAGTCCAAGTGCGTAAGAGACGGGACCTTTCAGACGTAATGCCACTACATCATCGCATCGGGAAACGAAAGCCTCGCGCTCATAATGTTGACCGCCTTTTTCGAAAGAAACCTTGTGGATTGCATCGTTAAGACAAAGCATCCGTTGATAGCTCGTTATAGAGTCAGTATCAGGATAATGGAAATCGATAGTCATGTTTCCCAAAGTCTGGTAGCAGCCAAAAGGCACCTTAGCCCCCTGCCCGTGACCTGAGCCCGCTCCGCCACAGACGAAAGTCTCATACATCAGGTTCTGGGCCTCATCATTTTTGCCCTCCTTCAACAATCTCTGTATCTCAGGCAACGACTGTAAAGCCAATGGATTGCTGTCGTCTGTAGGTCCTCCCGACCATAAAGTAATGTCGTTCAGTACAATCGTTTCCTTCTCCACTCCCCCGTCAGGCATCATCCCCAAATGTCCGTTACCCAAAGGGAAACACTCCTCCCAGATTTGGGCTGGACTATCGGTGATAAGGTTCCAAGCCTCGCTTTGCGGCCTTTCACTACAGGCAGCGAAAGCCAGAAGTATCAGCAACACCAATAAGAGCCTATTCTTCTGCATGTGCTTTTGGCTCGCGCACAAAGAAATACCAAAACAGAACCAACGCGGCTATCGTACATAATACGGTTGGCAACCAATGCACCATCCAAGGCTCTTCCAACTTAGCCAATGGAGTACGGTTGCGTATCGCCACATAAGTACTAATTGTAGCCACAGCGTTGTTCAGGAAATGGAGCATCACGTTGGGTACCAGCGAACGTGAGTACAAGAACACATAACCCAACACAAGACCCATCACGAAACGGACGAGGAAACCACTCATATCCAAATGCATTAAACTGAAAACGAATGCCGTAACCACCACCGCAACATGGTCGTTTTTGAACCATTTGCCAAGTAGCTGCTGCAAACCTATGCGGAAAAAGAGCTCCTCGCAGATAGCAGGAATCACAGCCATTACCAATACCATGATCAGTAGTCCAACAGTACCGGCACTGGCCGCTTTCCTAACAATTCCCATAACCGTGTGATAATACTCATCTGACATCATGGAGAACATTTTACCGACATTCCAGTGGTTGTTCCAAAAGCCGATCCAGTCAATCAAGGGAGACAACAAAGCATAGACTACCACACCCGCCAAAGCTAGCAACCACTTCCGACTACCAAGGTCGAAACGGTAAAAATCACGTTTGATGTCGCGGTAGAAAACGTTTGCTACAATTATAACGGGCACTAAAAACAACAAAAGACTTTGCAAAACGGTGGTTGACATTAATAATCTCGGGTTGTCACCTAAAAGGTTGGTTTGTACAGGGTTAACATCACCCTTATTTAACACCACAGTGAGGATAACAACAAGCAATACCAATGGGAATAGCATACCTATGTGAGAGCCTATCAGTACCAAAAGTTGCTTGAAAGGATGTGCGTTTTTATTCATATTAATCCAATGTATTGTTAGTTGAATACCAAATTATTGTTTCTCGCTAATCTTCAGCACTACCATATCGCGATTAGCAGGCACAAGAGTCATCCCGAAACGTGTCAGCAATTCCTGCTGTATCTCTTCAAAGCTAAGTTGGGCAGTAGCAAAGTCCTCACTGACATTCAGCCAATCCCCAGAATGCAACCAAGGGTCCAAAAGTACTGGAAGATGCCAGTAATAGCGCAAAGCACTCATCACGGATGCCAAACATTGTGGACGCATACCGTCAACTTCATCCACATGATCCACATATAACCAACTGTCATCGGTTCGCCAAATATTACTATTACCGACTCGATTCTTAATAAGGGAAGCATCAATAGATGCCTTTTGGTATAATTCCTTGTCTTCCACCACCAACCTATAGGCAGGCTTTACAGCGGTGTCGCACTGCAAGCCGCCATAACGTACCATATCGCGGAATAACACACGGTAATCGGGAAACACCACCTGATCATACTTGACTGAGTATGTGTAAATATCTTTACCTGGTGTGAAGTCGTAAGCGGTGTCACCACAAGCAATACCGTCTGTATACATGGCACCGATAAGCATTTCTTGCGCCAACATGGTTCGGGTGTTTGAACGGTGGACAAACTCCTTTACTGGCCAGTTGCGATAGAAGTGTTGCTCTGCACTCCTGTTTTTGTACCTGATTAGTGACGCTTCATAGCTTGTCTGCGGTCTGTCGCCATCACCGCGATAAACGATTTTATTGTCGGAACATGCCGCCAACGTCAAAGCGAAGACCATCACAATAAGAATAGGACGGTGTTTCATAGGCTTTTCCCATTAATTACTTGCGCTGCAAAGTTAACAAAAAAACTATAGCATAAGAAGTTTTGTCCACAAATTCAGAAACTTTGTGTAATTTTGCAGCCAGAAATCAAACAGGCATAAGATTATGACAACAATGGCATTGAATAATCTGTGGTCGTATTTGCAAGGACTGAAACTGGCTCAGAAAGACCGCAACTGGCTGGCTGGCAAACTGCTGGAAGCCACGAATGAAGACATCGAAACCAAACGCCAACAAGCGTTTGTAAAAGAATCGCTTTATAGTGCCCTCAATGAGGTGGAAGCGGCAAAACGAGGCGAGATTGAAATGATGACTGAAGAGGAGTTTCTGGAGGGACTGAAAAAAGATGGACTGTTATGAACGCAAAGATTATTCCTTCCGCAGAATTCGACCGTAATTTCAGACGACTCGCCAAAAAATACAAATCACTGCCGACAGACTATCTTTCTTTCAGCAAAAGTTTGAAAGAAAACCCTATACAAGGTGACGATTTAGGCGGTGGCGTGCGAAAAATTCGAATGGCTATCGAATCAAAGAGCAAAGGCAAAAGTGGAGGTGCCCGCGTGTTGACATTGAACGTATTGGTAAGCGATAATGCTAACATAACTTTACTCACCATCTACGACAAAAGCGAAATTGAGAATGTGTCTGATCAGTATATCCAATGGCTTTTGAAACAATATGGAGAAAAATAGCAAACAAAACACAAAACACTATCCCATGAAAAAACACCTTGTTTTATTATTTGCACTGGCCCTCGGACTGATGGCCTGCAACAAAACCGAATCCTTCAAGGTTAACGTAAGCCTCAAAAACGGCAACGACCAGATCCTTTATCTCCAAAAGATGGTAGAAAACACGCCCATCGTTATTGATTCGGCAGTGATAGTCAACGAAACAGCGGTACTCACCGCTACTGTCGACAACCCACAGATTCTCTATCTGCTGAAAGTCAAGGGTAAACGCGGCTCCATGCCTTTCTTTGCTGACAACAAAGATGTCACCATCGTAGGCGATATGAACAACCCGCAGTCTGTCGAGATCATGGCCTCTGAAACGCAGGCCGAACTGGATGCCTTCAATGAGCAGTTGGAGCAATTCAGCCTGCAGATCCGCGACCTCTATGCGGTGATGAATGAGGCTTTCGCCAACAACGACTCCATAATGATGGACTCTCTCAACCAGGTTGGGACGGCTCTGATGGAGCAACAGGACAACTATCGCGACGACTACATCAAGACCCATCCTGAGAGTTTTGTCAGTCACTATATCCTTGACGGCGTAAAGCAGGACTATCCCCTCGACCAATTGAAAGAATTGGTGGGGATTCTCACCAATGAGTCCATCTATAAGGACGACCTCGACTATTACATCGCCCGACAGGAGCGCCTCGAAGTAGGTCAGCCTTTCCTCGACTTCACGCTGCAAACCAAAGACGGCGAGAATGTCAAACTTTCTGAAGTCATCGCTAATAACAAGCTCACTTTGGTTGACTTCTGGGCTTCGTGGTGCGGCCCTTGCCGCAAGGAGAACCCCATCGTGAAAGCCGCCTACGACCAATATCATGAACTCGGTTTTGATGTCCTTGGCGTCAGCGTTGATAGCGACGAAAGCGCTTGGCAGCAGGCTGTTGAAGATGACCAACTGCCTTGGACTCACGTGCGCGACAAGGAGAACATCGCCAGTGAGACCTACTTGATTTATTACATCCCCTCAAACTTCCTCTTCGACCAAAACGGCACGATGGTGGCCAAAGGACTGAGAGGTGAGGAACTGGGAGCTAAACTGGATGAGTTATTGAAATAACACCTCTTATGAAAACAAGAAACCTAATCATCATCGCAACAGCTGTCCTATTAGCTGCCTGCACCTCAAAGCCCAAGACCCAGACCTTCAACATCAACGTCGACCTAGCCAATACCGAAGGCAAAACCGCCTATCTGATTAAAGACGGGCAGACCTTGGATTCGACTGAACTGATCAACTGGAAAGCTACCTTTGCGACCCCCGTCTGCGACGATAACGAGATGTACGGCCTCATGCTGAAAGGCTGGCGCCGTCCCTTCACCTTCTTCACCGACAATAGCGAGGTGACCCTCGAAGGCGATGCACAGAATCCCAACGCTATCGTGGTGAAAGGCTCTGAGTCGCAAGACCGCCTGACGGCCTTCACCGAGAGCTATAACGAGCTGGAGACCAAGTTGGAGGCCGACAGCACAATGGCCCAAGCCGACAAGGACGAAATCCTCAAGATGCATTGCTTTGACTATGTCTGGGAACACCCCACCGACCCTGTGGCGCACTATGTGATGTACCGCTACAAGTGGGCCTTCGGTCCCTGCGAGCTGCGGACGATGATTGACAACATCCATCATGCCGACAGTGCCCTCAGTACTTCCAACTTGCGTCTCGCTGAAGAGTACGTGGTGAAGCAAGAGCGCGTACAAGCCGGACAACCCATCATCGACTTCACCCAAAACGACCCCGAAGGAAATCCTGTGACCCTTAGCGAACTCGCTGAAGGCAAACTGTTGCTGATAGATTTCTGGGCTTCTTGGTGCCCCGATTGCCGCAAGGCCAATCCCGATGTGGTAGCCGCTTGGCAGAAATACCATGAACAAGGCTTCGATGTTCTCGGTGTCTCTTTCGACACTAATAAGGAGGCCTGGCTCGCCGCCATCGAGAAAGACAACCTGACTTGGACGCAAGTCTCCGACCTCCAAGGCTGGAACAATGCCGCCGGTGCCCTCTATGCCATCTCCTTCATCCCCCAGAACGCCCTCATCAAGGACGGCATGATTGTCGCCCGCAATCTGGAAGGTGAAGAGCTGATGGAGGAAGTTGAAAGACAACTGGAAAACTAATACATCAGACCCACCATCCAAAGTGGGAGTTTGTTGCCCCGAGGCGATTCTATGTCATCGGCAAGCACATAAGAGTTTGGCAAATCGGCAATTTGGTCAAAGGTTTTGCCCTCGCCACCGACTTCAAAAATCCACTTGCCATCAACTTTGAAATCGCCATGTTGTTTGCCGTACTCAACCGTGTGCTGAGTGCCCAACTGATTGACAGCGAAACATTCGCGTGCCGTCCCAATCTTCACGGGTGTTGTAGCCAACGCATAGAGAAGATTGGGGTTCTCAAGGAAAATTTTATCAGGCTTTTGCATCTTTTTTACTGAAATGAGGTCACTGTAAAGCAAGTGGATTAGCTTTGCTTCATTTAAATGACACAAATACTCGATGACAGTGTTCCTTTGCAATTCAATCATTGAAGCCATTTTGGAAATATCCACATCGAAAGGTACCTGTTGCGCCAAAACATTCAGCAATGCCTTGATTTTTCGGCAATTGCTAGGATTTACACCCCGAAGTTGGGGCAACTCAACATCAATGACATAGTTTGTTATCTGCTCAATGAGTGGATAATAATCGATGGGGTTTTTCAGATAGAAAGGATAATACCCAAACTTGAGATAGTCATGAAAATATTGGAGTGGTCTGCACAACTTATTCACTTCGGTTGCTACCATTTTCGGGTCGGCAAGCAGCTCTTCCAACGAATAGCAAGGCAAATGGATGCCCTTGTAAAACTGGAGATACTCCCTAAATGAAAGTCCAGGCATGTAATATCCGCGACACCGACGTGAAAGGTCTGCATCACCATCCATCAGTTTCAGCAAGGAGGACCCGCTCAAAATCATCTGGAGATTAGGATAGACTTCGGCTACTTCCTTCACCTCTCGGCTCCAGTTTTCGTATTTGTGCACCTCATCCAACACCAACAATTTGCCACCGCGTTTGTAGAACTTTTCGGCAATTTCCAAAATAGAATGTTGGGTGAAATAGGCGAAATCCAAAGAGCAATAAAGCACCGATTCATTCCCAATTCCGTATTGCTGTATGATGTACTGGCGCAGCAATGTAGACTTGCCCACACCTCTCGGTCCTCTGATGCAAAGCATAGGTGCTTCCCAGTTGACATGTCCCATAAAGTTTCTTACAATCTCCATGCTGGTCGCGGTAAGCATGGCATCTTGTTTCTCAAATAACAAATCCATCGTCCATTAGTTTTTTGTGCTTTTTGCAGAAAGCAAAATCTGAATATATTTGCTTTTTACAGAAAGCAATTTTTATATAAAAATGCTTTTTACAGAAAGCAAAAATAGACAATATTTGAATACCGAGCACAAAACACAGTAAATTTTCTCATATAATGCAAGTCTGCTTGTTGTGCGTTAGCGCGTGTGGTCGAAAACATCAATAATGCCTCTCATAATCAACACTAATATTGTTGATATGCTTTTATGCTATCAAGCTGTTTTTGATAGACTTCTAAAGTCTTGAGGTTTTCCGGTTTGAGATACGGAGTATAGAAATCATCAGCGGCAGGCACTTGCTCTTCGATGACAATTTCTTTATGGTATTCCTCCATAAACTCCTTCAATTCCTTTTCGGATATGCCAATTACACTCATGTTTTGCTTGTTGGTGTAACGCATGAATTCTGCCTGATAATGCAACCAGCAAAGCCAATTGTGCTTCATCACCATCGATTGGCGCACATTGGTGTTTCGCAACCATTTTGTGCAAGTATATTTTCCAGGATATTGTTCGGGGTTCCCGCTGATATCATCGAAGACTTTCTCCTCCTCTTTCACCCTGTCGTTCCAGTAATCCTCAATACTGTGCATTCTTGTAAAACAGTCACCGACATTATTTATAAACTGGAAATTACCCAAGTTTTTCCACGTTTCAAGATTATTGGAAAAAACGTTTTCAGCAGCCTTGTCGAACGAGACGAAACTGTTGCTCACGGCATCAAACACCAATTCAACCAGCGTTTCTTTTGGCATCAGCTCCAGTTCGTCGACTGGAACACTGAGAAGCCATATGCAAAGCGAGTCACAACGCTGTTGTTGTTTAACAATCACTTCGATGCCATTGGCAAAGTCCTCTATAGTGCCCATCACCATAAGAGCCGACAGCCTGCGGTCTTTGGCCCGCTCTCTGAGTTCAAGCATCATACTTGCTCCAATGGTAAGCACCAAAGAGATGGTGGTACCAATGATAATCATTCCAATCTGTTTCCAAAAACCGATGTGTTTTTTCACTTCAATGCTTTGCGGTAACTTTATTTTTATGCCTTTCATAGGTTTTGCTGTTTTGTGGGCGCAAAAATACAACTATTTTGCCCATGCTATAAACGGTGGGTTAGGATAATCATTCTTACTGTATTCCAAGGGCATTCCGTCGCTGATGCGGAGCACCTTGCCTCCAGCGGCGCGGAGAATGGCATCGGCGGCAGCGGTGTCCCATTCCTTAGTCTTGCTGTAACAGACGTAGACATCGGCACTGCCTTCGGCCAAACGGGCAAATTTCAGGCTGCTTCCCTGCGTATCGATAACGAGATCAGGATGGATGGGGAGCAATACCTTATTAATATAGTCGTCCACCTCTTGTGTGCGATGCGAGCGGCTGACTAAAACCGTGTAGGGACGTACCGCGTGCGTCCGAAGGGTTACAGACGGACACACGCAATGTGTCCCAACAGCGTACCATAATTGATCCGTCACCGGCGCATAAATCACGCCCATCACGGGTTGCCTGTCTTCTATCAGCGCAATATTAACCGTAAACTCGCCGTTGCGGTTCACGAATTCAACCGTTCCGTCCAAAGGGTCGACGAGCCAATAGCGATTGTATTGGGAGCGGTCGGCGGGGAGGTCCTCCTCACTGATGAAGGGCAAACCCGAAGGAGCCAGCGTTTCCTTGATGATTTGGCTGGCTTTCAGGTCGGCCTGCGTAACGGGTGAATCATCGTCTTTAGTATAGATTTCAAAGGGAGTGGCATAGACCTCCATGATGACTTTTCCGGCCAAAAGTGCAGCTTTTTTTGCAAGTTCTAACAAATTTTCCATGCGGCAAAAATAAGCGTTTTTATGGTTCTGAAAACCAACCATATAAGAAAAACTTGTAAAATTATTTCTTTTGTCCGCTTTTATTCTGCTAATTTTGCAGCCGAAAAACTGGGCTGTATCAGCCCTCCAATTAACGAAGAATTGAGACTATGGCAAACAACTTAGTGATAGTGGAGTCACCGGCAAAAGCCAAAACCATCGAAGGTTTCTTGGGCAAGGATTATACGGTGAAAGCAAGTCAAGGTCACGTCCGCGACCTGAGCAAGAACACTTTAAGTGTCAACATTGAAAAAGACTTTGAGCCAGTATACGAAATCTCTGACGACAAGCAGAACATAGTTGCCGAATTGCGCAAACTCGCCAAAGCCGCCGACACCGTGTGGCTGGCATCCGATGAGGACCGCGAGGGAGAATCCATCTCGTGGCATCTTTATGAGGTGCTCGACCTGAAAAAGAAAAAGAACACCAAACGTATCGTCTTCCACGAAATCACCAAGACAGCCATCCAAAACGCCATCGAGCATCCGCGCGATATCAATATGGGTCTCGTCAATGCACAGCAAGCCCGTCGCGTACTCGACCGCTTGGTGGGTTACGAGCTCTCGCCATTGCTGTGGAAAAAGGTGAAGCCTTCCCTTTCGGCAGGCCGCGTGCAGAGTGTGGCCGTACGCCTCATCGTCGAACGCGAAGAGGAAATCAAGAATTTCGTGCAAAGCAGTGCCTATCGTGTTACGGCTCAATTCACCTTCGTTGAGAATGGACAGGAACGCAATCTTCTCGCCGAGTTACCGCATCGCTTTGAAACCAAGGAAGAAACCAGACAATTCTTGGAGTCGTGCATCGGTGCCGCCTATAAAGTGGAAAGCATCGAGAAGAAGCCCGGCTTGCGTTATCCCGCACCACCTTTCACCACCTCTACCTTGCAGCAGGAAGCCGCCAGAAAGCTCGGTTTCTCGGTGGCCAACACAATGCGCATCGCACAGCAGCTCTACGAATCCGGTAAAATCACCTATATGCGTACCGACTCGGTGAACCTTTCTTCGCTGGCACTCGAAATGGCGAAAAAGGAAATCGCCAAAAACTATGGTGCCGAATACGTGAAAACCAGACAATATCATACCAAGTCGAAAGGCGCCCAAGAAGCTCACGAAGCTATCCGACCCACCTATCTTGAGCAACACACCATCAAAGGTACCGCCGACGAGAAAAAGCTGTATGAACTCATCTGGAAGCGCACCATCGCCTCACAAATGGCTGATGCACAGATGGAACGCACCAATGTCAATATCGGCATCTCGACCAGTGACAAACAATTTGTGGCCACAGGCGAGGCCATCCTGTTCGATGGATTCCTGAAGGTCTATATGGAAAGCTATGACGATGCTCCTGCTGAAAACGATACCGCTATCCTGCCTCCAGTCACCGTAGGTATGAACCTCAATATGGAGAAAATGGAAGCCCAACAACGTTATACCCGTCCCCCGTTCCGCTACAACGAGGCCAGTCTGGTAAAGAAGATGGAAGAACTCGGTATCGGTCGTCCTTCCACCTACGCACCCACCATTTCCACCATACAGAAACGCGAGTACGTTACTAAAACCGATATCAAGGGCATCCAGCAGGAATTCCAAATCATCGAATTGAAAAACAACAAGATAATCGAAAGTACTGGAAAGGAAAACATGGGAGCTGAAAAAGGCAAGCTCATCCCCACCGACATTGGCGTATTGGTCAACAAGTTCCTGATGCAGTATTTCGAAAGCATCATTGACTACAACTTCACCGCTAACGTGGAGAAGGAGTTCGACCAGATTGAAGAAGGTCAACGCGAGTGGAACGCCATGATTCGTGACTTTTACAACCTCTTCCACAAACAAATCGTCTCCACCACCGAGAACTCAAAACGATTCAGCGGCGAGAAACTGTTGGGTGTCGACCCCGCTACAGGCAAGAACGTCTATGTGAAGGTGGGTCGTTTCGGTCCGGTGGCCCAAATCGGTGACACCGAATCTGATGAAAAGCCCCGTTTCGCCGGACTGAAGAAAGACATGAGCATCGAATCCGTCACCCTCGAAGACGTACTGAAACTATTTGAGTTCCCGCGTTCCTTGGGCGAATACGAAGGCAAAGAGCTGATCGTATCCGTCGGAAAGTTCGGTCCCTACATCAAGCACGACAACAAATACTACAGTCTTCCCAAGACGGATAACCCCAACTATTTGGAATACGACCGCGCCGTTGAAATTATCAACGAGAAACGCGAGAAAGACCAAAACAACATCATCCTTGCTTTCGACGAAGACCCCGAACTGAAAGTGCTTGACGGACGCTTTGGACCTTACATCTCTTACAAAAAGTCCAATTACAAGATTCCTAAAGGTACTGATGCCCACACCTTAAGTTATCGCGACTGCCTCGCTATCATTGAAGACCCAAAGAATGCGTCAAAGAAAAAGACGGCACGCAAATAACCCATAAAGGGTCAGAGCTCTTTAGCTTCGGCCAATGCCGCTACAAGATAGGTCTTTCCATTGCTTTCGCATTCGCATTTGTAGCGTGTGCGTTGTTTCGGGCCTTTCTTGAAAACCAATCCGTTCTTTAGGGCAAACCTTGCACCTTCGGGTAGACCTTCCACCGTACACAGACCGGAAGGCTTCTTGTCATATTGCTTCAATACCCTTTGTAACTTGACATCAGCTGTACTGCTTGCCTTGATGTGCTGCAAATGATGCTGCAAAGCATCCAACACATCTTGCGGAAAGATGGACTGCGTCATAAAGGGTTGCAACAAGGCTGCAAAAATGGCCTGCCATTCATTCCCATGAGGCAACACACTGCGTGAGCCATATTGCTGATATACATCGTAATGTGCCACTTCGTGGACGTAGGTGACAAGCATCTGATAGGGATTCATGTCCTGATTGAGTGTAATAATGCATAGGCTTTTCGGTGTCCTCGGTGGACGGAAGTCACCCAATTTGGAACTGCGGGGCCGCTTGAAATGCAGACAGAAACGCCTCTCCTGGTACAGCTGGCCGACCTGAACTACTGCCGATTCAGGAAAATAACGTTTCAACAATTCAAACTCCTCGGCTTTCATCGGCGTATAGTACTTGGTGTTCCATAGGTTCCTGTGGGGCATAACTCCACTTGGTACAGGAATTGCAACGACGCGGAGCCCTAACGCGACCCGGAACCTCTTTCGTCCTGCAGGAAGTGGCGAAAACCGCCAATGACAACAGAATTACTATCCAAATCTTCGTTTTCATATACTTTCTATTTTGACAGCCATTTAGCCGGATCTTGCCGGTTGGTTTCCTTCAGCAGCTCAAAATGCAACTCCGTCTTGTTTTCCGCCTTGCTGGTATGCACCGTTCCCAAGTTCTGTCGGGTACTCACTTTGTCACCACGTTTCACGGTGACATTCTCCAGATTGGAATAGACAGTGAAATACTCCCCGTGGCGGATGATGACTACCGTATTGGCTCCCGTCAGCTTGCTAACGCTGGCCACCTCACCGTCAAAGACAGCACGAGCCTGTGTGCCTTCTACGGTAGCGATATCAATACCGTTGTTGGTCACCGTCACCTTGTCCGACACCACTGATGCGTGTTTGCCAAAAGACGATGAGATAACGCCTTGCTCCACGGGCCAGGGGAGTCGACCCTTGTTGTTGACGAAATCCGTCGACAAGGTTTTCACCGCCTCTTTGTTCCGTGCATTAGCGAGTCGTATTTCCTCAGCAATGATGTCGTCAATAGCCTTCTGCAACTTTTTGGCCTGCTGCTGTTTGCTCTTGATATCCTGCTTGATGCTGCCCTCTTTTTTCTTCAGTTTGGCCACTTGTCGGTTCAGTTCCTTCTTCTCGTTTTGCAGCGCTGTCTGCTGGGTCTTCTCATCCGCCAGCAAAGCCGCTTGTGCCTCACGAGCCTGTTGGCTGGCTTCCATCTCACCACTGATACGTCGCTCGGTACTGACGATTTGGTCTATCTTCACCTTTCTAGCCTCGCTGAACTGCCTGATGTAACGCAGGCGTCGGAAAGCCTGATTAAAATCCTCAGCGGCAAAAACAAAAGCCAAATTGTTGTAATGGCTGCGGTTGCGATAGGCGAAAGTCAACATCTTCGCGTATTCCTTACGGAGTTTCGTCAAATCGGAATTCAACATTTTGATATTCCGCTGACCTGTTTGTATTTCGGCATCGAGATTGGCAATTTGTTGGTTGTATGCCTTGATGAGGTTCTCGCGTTGCTTGATTTGCTTGTCCAAGATGGAGACCTCGTTGAGGGTCATCTCTTTGTCCTTGGTGGTCTTCTTCAACAACTGGTTGGCCGTCGAAATCTCCTTTTGCAACGAAGTGATTTCGCTCTGCAACTCTTGTTTCGTCTTTCCTTTCTTCTGGCAAAAAGCAGGTGTAGAGAAGACGAGCAGCAACATCCACAATATCAACAAAACCCTCTTCATCCTTACTTTCGTTTGATGACTATCCTGTCCATTTTATCGGTGATTTTCAGCGGGAACGTCGTTTCTTTTTCCAATCGGATGTTGCTGTATCTGAGCTTCGCAGAATAGCCTCGCAGCATCGGACCTTGCAGCAACACCGTTTGATTCTCAACGGGAGGAAGCCCCTCATTATTGTCGAAAAGCAAAGATTGCACCCAAGACAAGCTGACGGGCTGACCGATTTGAGCGGATATAGTACCCAATGGCTCGGCCAAATAGACTTTGTCCATTCGGTTAATGAGCCAAATCGAGTCGGCATTCATCTTGACCCGCAGCGCCTCCACGCCCATCGTCGCGGTCACGCTAAGCCAGATTATGCTGTCGCGCCTTATCCTGAGTTGTCCCGAAAGGTTGTCGAAATTCTGTCCTCTGCCTTCCGCCTGAATGCTCAGGTTCGCCGTCATCCATTCAAAGGACTGCGTAGGCGCAGGGGCAACCGTCTTTTTGCGCGAAGCGCAGGAGGTCGCCGCAAGCACCAAGACGAAAAATGCTATTATTATTCCATTACGCATGATGTTTTTTTCTCTTTCAATTGTCATACCAAAAACAGTAAATCCCAACTTTTTTCGATGCAAAAATAACAAAAAACACGGGTTGAAATCTTGGTTCAAAAAAATTGTTCCCAAATCTTGCGCCGTCTCTATTTTTTTAGTAATCTTGCACACTCAATTTTTCCAAATTCTACACCATTGAAGAAGATTAAAACAGCTTTAATATCAGTATTTTACAAAACGGGAATTGATAACATCGTCGGCTTATTGAAGCAGAATGGTGTTCAAATATACTCGACTGGAGGCACCTACGACTTCATCAAGCCGCTCGACCCGACGGTGAAAACTGTAGAGTCGCTGACCGGCTACCCCTCCATCTTGGGAGGCCGCGTGAAGACCTTACACCCCAAAGTATTCGGAGGCATCCTGGGCCGTACCCAACTTGACTCAGACCAAAAAGAGATGCAGGAATACGACATTCCGCCTTTCGATTTGGTGATTGTGGACCTCTATCCTTTCGAAGAGACCGTAGCACACACCGATGATGCTTCAGCCATCATCGAGAAGATTGACATCGGAGGTATTTCGCTCATCCGTGCCGGTGCCAAAAACTTCAACGATGTACTTATCGTTCCTTCACAGAAATACTACGGAGAACTGATCCAACTGCTTGAGAGCCAAAACTGCGAGACCTCGTTGGACGACCGTCGCCGCTTCGCGATGTATGCCTTCGGCATCAGTTCGCACTACGACAGCGCCATCTACAACTGGTTCGCTAAAGATGAGGCTAACCGCGCCCTCCGTATTGGAGAGGAACAAGCCTCAACACTGCGATACGGAGAAAATCCCCACCAAAAGGGTACTTTCTACGGCGACTTGGATGCCATGTTCGAGAAACTGCACGGCAAGGAGCTATCGTACAACAACCTGCTTGACCTCGATGCGGGTCTCAACCTCATCCGCGAGTTCAACGAACCCACCTTCGCCATCCTCAAACACAACAATCCTTGCGGACTGGCCTGCAGAGCTACCATCAAGGAAGCTTACGCAGCTGCTTTGGCCGGCGACCCAGTTTCGGCTTTTGGGGGCGTGCTGGTATGCAACCGCCCCATCGACCTTGAGGCTGCCGAAGAAATCAACAAGCTTTTTATTGAAGTCATCGTTGCCACTGATTATGAAGAAGGCGTGCTCGATTTGCTCTTCACCAAGAAGAACCGCGTGGTACTCCGCCTGAAAGCAGACCTATACAAGCCACAAACCGTGAAGACCGCTTTGAACGGCTATCTCGTGCAAGACCGCGACCTACATACAGAGACCCCTGACGACTTCAAAGTTATCACCGAGAAAGCACCCACAGCTGCAGAGATTGACGATATGGTCTTCGCCAACAAGATTGTGAAACACAGCCGCTCCAACGCTATCGTCCTCGCCAAGGGCAAACAACTCTTTGCCTCTGGTATCGGACAAACCTCTCGCGTTGATGCCCTGCGTCAAGCCATAGAAAAAGCAAAAACCTTCAACTTCGACTTAAACGGTGCAGTATTAGCCTCCGATGCCTTCTTCCCCTTCAACGACTGCGTCGAGCTGGCTCACGAAGCAGGTATCACAGCCATCGTGCAACCTGGAGGCTCGGTGCGTGACCAAGACTCCATTGACAGCTGTAACCAGCACGGAATCAGCATGGTATTCACAGGATTCCGACACTTTAGACATTAAAACAGAGAACTGAACAACTGGAAATAATAAACTGATACGAAATGGGAGCATTCAAATTCCTCAACAAAGAAATCGCCATTGACCTTGGCACCGCCAATACCATTATCATATACAACGACAAAGTCGTCGTCGATGAGCCCTCCATCGTGGCTATGCAACGCGACACCAAGAAAATCATCGCCGTCGGTAAACGCGCCATGATGATGCACGGAAAGACACACGACAACATCAAGACCATCCGTCCGCTGCGCGACGGCGTTATCGCTGATTTCCAGGCTGCCGAGTACATGATGCGTGAGATGATCAAGATGATTAACTTCAAGAACACCATCTTCCCGCCCAGCCTCAAAATGGTCATCTGCATCCCTTCGGGCATCACCGAGGTGGAGGAACGTGCCGTAAAGGACTCAGCTGAGCAGGCTGGTGCCAAGGAGGTGCGACTCATCCACGAGCCTATGGCAGCCGCCATCGGTATCGGCATCGACGTCCTCGAACCTACAGGCAACATGATTATTGACATCGGTGGTGGTACTTCCGAAATCGCCGTTATCGCCTTGGGCGGTATCGTCAACAACAAGTCCATCCGTATCGCCGGCGACGACTTCACCGCCGACATCGAAGAATATATGCGCAAGCAGCACAACATCATCGTGGGCGAGCGTACCGCCGAGCGCATCAAGATTGAAGTGGGCTCAGCCATCCCGCAATTGGACAACCCGCCCGATGACTATGCCGTGCAGGGCCGCGATATGCTGACCGGTATTCCGAAGGAAATCAAGGTCAACTATGCCGAAATCGCCCATTGCTTGGACAAGAGCGTGATGAAGATTGAGACCGCAGTACTCAACGCCTTGGAGCAGACCCCGCCTGAACTGTCAGCCGATATCTACCGCACGGGTATCTACCTCACCGGCGGTGGTGCCTTGTTGCGTGGCTTGGACAGACGTCTCAACGCCAAGACCAAACTGCCCATCCACGTGGCCGACGACCCGTTGCGCGCCGTAGCCCGTGGCACCGGTATCGCCCTGAAGAACTTTGACAGGTTCACCTTCCTTATCAAGTAAAGCATGTACAGCCTGTGGCGTTTCATACTGAAGCATCACTTCGTCATTCTCTTTGTCTTGCTCGAAGTGGTCTCCATTCTCTTGCTCGCCCGCAGTCAAAACTACCACCGCAACCGTATGGTGAACACCACCAGCGATGCAGTTGGGCAGATGTATGCGTGGAGCAGTGAGTTGAGTGATTATTTCCGCTTGAACAAGACCAACCGACAACTGGCCGAGGAGAATGCCTGGCTGCGACAGCAACTGTCCATCACCAACGACACGACACAGATTACTTACGACATCCTGGAACACGACACCATCTACGAATACATCCCTGCCCGAGTCGTCAACAACAGCATCGGACAGGTCAACAACTACATCATCATCGACAAAGGCAAGGTTGACGGCATTGAGCCTGACATGGGTGTCATCTCGTCCGACGGTATCGTGGGCGTGGTAGCCGATGTGAGCCGTCACTATGCCTCCATCCTCAGCCTGCTCCACAGCAACTCCGTCGTGGGTGTCCGTTTCAAAAACAGCCAGGAACTCGGCAGCCTGAAGTGGGGTACCAGCAACTACCGCTACGGCCTCGTCGAGGATATCCCCACCCACGTCATCATGCACGAAGGCGACACTGTGCTCACCAGTGCCTATTCTTTCATCTACCCCGAAGACCTGATGGTAGGCACCGTAGTGGACACCCGTCCCATCAACAGCGGGGCACTCAACACTGCCAAGATACGCTTCGCCACCGACTTCGCCACCCTCCGCTACGTCTACGTCATCCGCAATATGCACAAGTCCGAACTTGACTCACTCAAAGCCAATTTCCGATGAACAGGACCGCACTACATATCTTCCGTTTCATAGGTCTGGTACTCTTGCAGGTGCTGGTCATCAACCATGTCCGTTTAGGCGGTTATGTCCACCCCTACATCTACCTTCTTTTCGTCATGATGCTGCCCATCTACATGCCGGGCTGGCAACTGCTCGTGCTGGGCTTCAGCACAGGACTCACCATCGACTTGTTCACTGGTACGCCCGGACTTCATGCGGGAGCCACTACCTTCTTGGCTTTCTGTCGTCCCGGTATTATCAGGCTCATCTCGGGCACACAGAAGTTTGAAAGCATCCACGAGCCTAACCTCAACCAATTGGATGGCGTATGGTTTCTGCGCTATACCATCGCCTGTGTCTTCGTGCATCATTTCTCACTATTCTTTCTCGAATCGTTCAGTTTCCATCTCTTTGGCCAAATCATGTTGCGCATCGTGCTCAGCGTCCCCATCTCCGTTTTCCTCATCATGATATTGCTTTTTATCTTCAAGTCCAACAAGAAAGGAGTTGAACGATGAGCATAGCAGCACTGGTATCGGGCGGCGTCGACAGTTCGGTGATTGTGCCTTTGCTCAAGGAGCAGGGCTACGACCCGCATATCTTCTATATCAAAATCGGCATGGAAGGTAAAGAAGACCTGTCGAGTTGTCCATCGGAAGAGGATATCGAAATCACCACCTATATCGCCAAGAAATACGGCTGCAAGTTCGACATCGTAGACCTGCAACACGAGTATTTCGAGACCGTCGGTAAATACACGATGGAGATGGTGCGCAAGGGTCTCACCCCCAACCCCGACGTGATGTGCAACCGTTGGATCAAACTCGGTGCCTTTGAAGAGAAAGAGGGGCATAACTTCGACAAGATTGCCACAGGGCACTATGCCCGCTCGTGGCAAGATGCCGAGGGTCTGTTTTGGCTCGGCACCGCAGCCGACACCTTCAAAGACCAAACCTATTTCTTAGGCCGCATCACCTACGCCCAGCTCAGCAAGGTCATTTTCCCCATCGGCGACATCCCCAAGCCCGAGGTACGCCGATTGGCGGCGCAATACAAGCTCCCCAGCGCTGAACGTCACGACAGCCAAGGAATTTGCTTCTTGGGTAAAATCAACTATAACGACTACATCCGCGAATATGTAGGCGAAATGCCCGGCGACATCGTTGAACTCGAAACTGGCAAGAAACTGGGCCGTCACAAAGGCTTCTGGTTCCACACCATAGGTCAGCGCAAGGGTCTGGGGCTCGGCGGTGGCCCCTGGTTTGTGGTGAAGAAAGACATCCCGAACAACATTATCTATGTGTCGCAAGGCTACGACCCTGTGGCGCAATATACCCGAGTGGTTCCTTTGGGCGACTTGCAGATGATGAACCCCAGTCTACATCTCACCGAAGGGCAGCGCGTGCGCTACAAGATACGCCACCAGCCCGAATTCACGCAAGGCATCATCCACCTCACCGAGCGAGGCGCCAACATTCTCTCCGACGTAGCCATCTCAGGCGTTGCCCCGGGACAGTTCGGAGTTGTCTACCATGAGACGGAACCTTACGTTATCGGTAGCGGTGTAATTGTGGAAGAAATGGAGCCCCTCACCGCGTAGCCACCACAGCGGCATTCTTGAACTGTTTCACCTTGCCTTCCAAACTGAAAACCTCAGTGACAACCACATAAACCCCAACAGGGACACGGTTGCCGTTGTTGTCCAATCCATTCCAGAGCACACTACCCTCCTGCCCTACCAGTTCGCCTTTGGCCAAATGGCGCACCAACTGACCCGCCACGTTGAAGACATATATATTAATGGTGTAGCCCTCCTCGTCGAAACGGTAATGGATAAAGCAGACATCGTCGAAGCCGTCGCCATCGGGCGAAAACACCTCGGGGCTAAGTGAAACCACCTCGTCGGAAGGATTGTCCATCTGACTCATTGAGTTCTCGTAACCCGGCGTGCCGAAATGCACTCGCTCAGCAGCTGAATGCCAATTGTCGGCATCCATTGAGGGCAAGTCGAAGCTGACACGCTCCAACGCCACGCCCTTGGTCTCTTTGAGCAAAGGATAGTGCATCTCCTCGGAGTAAGCCATCAAGTCGACGACGGTGCCGTCCTTGCCCATCAACAAAGCCTTGCCTCCGGCGTTGATATAGCTTGGAAATGAAGCCATCTGCACGAAATTGTCTGTGGGACAATCGTATTGTTGCCCCACGATTTCACTATTGGAGGAAAGCAACACGTAAGTCTGCGGCATGAGCATCCAGCTTTCGGTGCTGATTTCTTTCAAGGTAGTGTCGGGCGGATTGGGGAAGCTTTCCTTAATCACGCCGAGCAGCAATGTGCTGAGGTCAAAGGTCTTGTCGCTGTTGTTGTAAAGCTCCACATAGTCCACACCGGGGGCAATGGGGTTGAAAAGAAGCTCGTTGATGAGGATGTCGCCCTCGGCGACCTCTTCGGGAAGCTGGAAGGTGACGGTCATGTTGAATGACATTATGTTGCCCCACTGGTCTCTGAGGCGGCTCACCGTCAGTTGATATTCCGTGCCGACGACGAAGTCACGTTCATATTCAAGGAGAACGATGGCTTGATTCTCACCAAAGCTGACCGACAAAGGGAAACCCATGCCATGATCAACAGTATAATGCACGGGCGAGAGGGCTGTAATCTCCTCCAGGGCCTCGTTGAAAACCAGCCTGAGGCACGAGGAGTTGATAGTCTTGTACGAAAGAAGCGAAGGCGGATTGTGGTCGGCAATATAAGGCCCGACATACACATCGTCAAAATACACCCTCTTGGCATAGCTCGCCGTATAGGTGGCGCAGAGTCCAAACCAGCCTGCCTTGCCCAAGACATCATCTACACCTACAGCCTCGATGAGAGTGATGCCCGAACCATCGTAGCAGGTCTCCATCACCCAACGTCCTTCATGGTCGCAGGTCACCCTGACAAACACGGCAAACGACGAGGCGATAGCCCCTTCCCTGCCGCGACAGATACTATGCACTCCATCGGTGTCCTTACGAAACAACTCAATAGCATCGTTGCTGCCCGCTTCACCAAAGCGGAGGAAATAGCCCTCGGCGGCCTGCGACAAATCGGAACTGTCGGCACAGAGCCACACGTCGGTGAAGTTATTTCCCGAAGGGGCGAAAGCCTCCTTCAGCCAAAAGTGCCATTCCATGGACTCGTATTCCGTCACCCGAGTAGCCAGCCAAGCCGTCCCTGCCCCATCGGCGTTGAGTTGCAACTGCCTGTTGCCGTTCACTATAAACTTGTCCACTGAGCCCGTCCATGAGGGGTCGTGTGTGAAATCGCCGTCAGCAAAGTCGTCGGTGAGTTGGGCAAAAAGTGTAAAAGGGAACAAAAACAACAGCAGGAGAGCATGTCTCATAAGTAGTGAGATTGATAGCGCAAAAGTACAACTATTTTTCAAAGCAGGCACAATACGAAAAATTCTTCTTATTTTTGCGCCCAAATTATAATCACTGCATTCGATGAAGAATTTTGTTGAAGAACTCCGCTGGCGCGGAATGCTGGCACAGATGATGCCAGGAACGGAAGAACTCCTCCAAAAGGAAATGGTAACCGCTTATTTGGGCACTGACCCCACCGCCGATTCACTGCATATTGGTCACCTCTGCGGCATTATGATGCTCCGCCATCTGCAACGCTGCGGCCACAAGCCCATCATCTTGGTGGGTGGCGCCACAGGCATGATTGGCGACCCTTCGGGCAAGAGCCAGGAGCGTAACCTGCTGAACGAAGAGACCCTGAGACACAACCAAGAGTGCATCAAGAAACAAGTGTCGAAGTTCCTCGACTTTGAGTCGAAGGAGCCCAACGCCGCCGAGATGGTGAACAACTACGACTGGATGAAGGACTTCACCTTCCTCGACTTCGCCCGCGAGGTGGGCAAGCACATCACCGTGAACTACATGATGGCCAAGGACAGCGTGCAGCAACGCCTTAACGGCACTGCCCGCGACGGCCTCAGCTTCACCGAGTTCACCTATCAGCTGCTGCAAGGCTACGACTTCCTCTGGCTCTATCAGCATAAAAACTGTAAACTGCAGTTGGGCGGCAACGACCAATGGGGCAACATCACGACGGGAACGGAACTGATTCGCCGCACCTTGGGGTTCGAAAACGAGGCATTCGCCTTGACCTGCCCGCTCATCACCAAAGCCGATGGCAAGAAGTTCGGCAAGACCGAGAGCGGCAACATCTGGCTCGACCCGAAGCGCACCACGCCTTACAAGTTCTACCAGTTCTGGCTCAATGTCAGCGACGAGGATGCCGAGAAATACATCAAGATTTTCACCTCGTTAGAGAAAGAAGTCATCGATGCTCTCATTGAGGAGCACAAGAAAGACCCGGGAATGCGCGTGCTGCAAAAGCGCCTCGCCCAAGAGGTCACTGTGATGGTACACTCGCAGGAAGCCCTTGACGCAGCCATCGAAGCCTCCAACATCCTCTTCGGCAAGTCGACCAAGGAAGGCTTGGAGAAACTCGACGAGCAGACCTTCTTGGACATCTTCGACGGTGTTCCCCAAGAACACATCAGCCGCACCGACCTCGAAGCCGGCATCCCGATTGTGGACTTCATGGCCGTCAACACGCACATCTTCCCCTCGAAAGGCGAAGCCCGCAAGATGACCCAAGCCAACGGCGTGAGTGTTAACAAGGAGAAGGTCACCCTTGATAAGGTAATGACCCCCGCCGACTTGATTGACGGAAAATATATCCTGGTCCAGAAAGGAAAGAAGAACTACTACCTCGTAGTGGTGGAATAATACAAATCCAAGTGTAGGGCTGTCATTCTGTGGCAGCCCTACGTGTATCATTTCCTCAGCGCTTCCTCAGCCTGTTTGATGGTGCCGCGCTCACCATTAATAAAAGCTATCACAAAAGCATCCTTGTACCCCAAAGCCCGCACTTCGTTCTGGCGTTTCATTGCCTCAGCTTTGGTGCTGAAACGACCTGAGATGTAACGGTAGGCACCGTTGTATTCATACATATCCACCTCCTTCACACCTTTGAAAGCTTTCGCAGTGGAAGTCACTTTCTTGTCGCGGCTGGCAAACTGTACGGAGAAGTAAGTGTTGTCCTTGTTGACCGCAGGGGCGTCTGCAACAGGTTGGTCGCCCGTATGGTTCTCTGCCTCAAACTCGCGCTTGTATTCCGCGAAAGCACGGTAAAGGGCCAAAGCCATCTGGTTCTGTCCTTTCTCTGAATTGAGGAATTGCTCTTCCTTTGTGTTGTTGATGAAGCCTAACTCCACAAGGATGCTCGGCATGGCAGTCTTCCAAAGGACGAGGAAACCGGCTTGCTGCACGCCTCTGTCATGTCGTCCGACTTTGCCACAGAATTGTTGCTGAACTTTGCCTGCCAAATCAAGGCTCTGACTCTGATACAGGCTTTGCGAGAGCGAGAAGAGGATGTATGCCTCGGTGCTGTTGGGGTCGAAGTTGTCGTAGGCATCGGTGTTGTCCTCCAACAAAATGGAAGCGTTCTCTTTCTTTGCCACCGCTAAGTTCTTCTCGTTTTTCGACTCACCCATCACGAAGGTCTCGGCTCCGTAGGCCGAATTGGCTTTTTCGGTGGAGTTGCAGTGGATGGAGATGAACACGTCGGCGTTGTTGCGGTTGGCGATGGCGGCCCGCTCGCTCAGCTCGACAAACTTGTCCGTGCTGCGGGTATAAATGACCTTCACGTCGGGCAGGTTCTCCTTAATATATTTGCCGAACTTCAGGGCTACGGCCAGGTTGAGTGCTTTCTCGGTGGTCACCTTGCCCAAAGCTCCCGTGTCTTTTCCTCCGTGACCCGCATCGATGACGATGGTCTGTATTTTCTCGCCTTTCTGGGCGAAAACCAACTGCGGCAGCAGAAAAAACAACAGCAAAACACCAAATCCGAAAATCTTTCGTTGTATCATATCAAGTTGAATTATTTATCTTTGCAGCGCATTTCGAAGCACAAAAGTAAACGATTTTGCATTGACCAAACGTGCGGCACATAGGAATTATTTTTCGGCAGTGACATTTTGTCTGCTCGCGGGATTTGTCGTAGGGTTGTTTGGATGCAAACAAACCGCTCATATTGAAGCGAATAAGCATGGCATTGAGCCAACGCTGACCGACAGCACAGTTTCGGTACGCGAGCGCATCATCGACACCCTCCGGCTGGTTTTTGACTCAATTCCCGAACCGCAAGACTCGCTTTCGGTGGCATGGAATCCGAGTCTTATTACTCAGGATTCAGCCCGGTGGACACAAGATTCGGTTTTGATGGCGCAAGATTCCGTATCAATGGCAGCGAATATGGCTGCAGATACCCTCATTGCGCTTGGGGGCGACACTTTGGTTTCGGCCTCTGACTCCGTTCGTCCAGCAAAACGTCGCCAAATCACCCCGCGACGTTCCGCATCGGCCATCGAGACTCAAGTCATCTGCTCCGCCTCCGACTCCTCATACCGCGACATGAACCAGAAGAAAATCTTCTATTTCGGTAATGCTGAGGCGAAATACGACGACATCACCCTAAAGGCAGACTATCTGGAATTTGACTTGGAGACCAACACCTGCATAGCGCGAGGTAGCGTCGACAGTCTGGGCAAGCCGCATGGACGGCCTGTATTTACCCAAGGCGAGTCGACCTTCGAAGCCGTCGAGATGTCGTATAACTTCAAGTCGAAAAAGGGTATTATTACTAAGGTGTGGACGGAGGAAAGCGGTGGCTACCTGCACGGCGAGCGCATCAAGCGCATGGACGACAACAGCATCAACATCCGCTCAGGCGGCTACACCACCTGCAACCTGAAAGAGCATCCGCACTATCAGTTCAAGTTCACCAAGGCGAAGGTCATTCCTGATGACAAAATCGTCACAGGTCCTATCTATATGACCATCGCTGATGTGCCTTTGCCCTTGGCTTTGCCTTTCGCCATGATTCCCAATACAAAAGGCAAGAAGTCGGGGCTCATCATGCCTACCTACGGCGAGTCGGCCAACCGAGGCTTCTATTTGGAGAACGGAGGTTACTATTGGGCCATCAGCGACTACTATGACCTGCAGGTCTTGGGCGACATCTATACCCGAGGCAGCTGGGGCATCAAGCCGACCTTCCGCTACAACAAGCGGTACAAGTTCAACGGCTCAGTGGCCTTGGGCTTTGCGGTCAACAAGATAGGCACGAAGGGTGCCGCCGACTATCAGGAAAGCAACGACTTCAAGATACGCTGGATACACAAGCAGGACAACAAGTCGCATCCGCGCAACAACTTCTCGGCAGACGTCAACATCGTCAGCTCCAACTTCAACAAATACAACGCCCAGACCACTACCGACCAGCTGAGCAACACCTTCAAGTCGAGTATCGCCTATCAGACCAACTTCGGTGGAAAGGTCTACCTCACCCTGAACGCCAGCCACAGCCAGAACACGCTGACGCGACAGGTGACCGCCTCACTGCCCGAGCTGACCCTCACCGTCAACCGCTTCTATCCTCTGAAGAAAGTCGGCAAGGTGGGCAAGAAACGCTGGTACCAGGAGATGAACGTCGGCTATACCATGAACGGAAAAATCTACTTCAACGATGTCGATACGGTACTCTTCCGAGGGTTTACCGACAACTTTGGGGAATGGGCCAAAAACGTGATGCGCAACCATGCACAGATGGGTGTGAAGCATACGGCACCCATCAACCTGCCCATCAAGCTGTTTAAGCACTTCACCTGGACCAACTCCATCAACCTCAACGACTATATGTACTTTAAACATATAGAGATGCAATGGGTCAATGACACGGACTCGACAGGGCACTTGCAGACAGACACCCTGCATGGCTTCCGCAACCTAGTTGACTTCAACGTGTCGAGCAACCTCACCACCAAGATTTACGGTATGGTGCGCTTTGCCAAGGGACCCATTCGGGCCATCCGCCATGTGGTGACGCCTACGGTGGGTTTCACCTACAAGCCCAACTTCAGCGACCCGGCATGGGGCGTCTATGGCCGCTATATCGACGGTGAGGGCAAGGAACAGATCTACAATATGTTCGCTAACGCTCTGCTCGGTTCGCCTTCACAAACCCAGTCGGGACTGCTCACCTATAATATAAGCAATACCTTGGACATGAAAGTGCCCTCACGCACCGATACCATCACAGGATTGAAAAACATCGCTTTGCTGGAGTCTTTCACCATTTCGGGCAACTACGACATCACCAAGGACTCGTTGCGCTTCTCCACCATAGGCATCAGCGGGCGCACCACCTTGTTCAAGAAGTTGAAGGTTAGCTACAGCAGCGTGTGGGACCCCTACGCCGCCGACTCGTTAGGACGACGCATCAACAAATTTGAATTGCTCGAAAACGGACGGCTCTTCCATAAAAACAGTTCGTCGTGGAACTTGAGTTTCAGTTATTCGTTCAGCCAAAAGGACATCGACAAACTGAGAGCGAAAGGCAAAGCGAAAAGTCCCAACGAATTGGGTGACGACCTGATGAGCCGAGCCCAGCAGTCGGCCAACGTCACGGAGGGCGAGCTGATGGAAATCATGGGCAACCCCAACGCCTACGTCGACTGGACCACCCCCTGGTCGCTGACGCTGAGTTACAACTTCACCTACACCACCAACCTCACTTACGCCGCCTTCCTGGGTATCTCCACCAACCGCGTGGTGCAGACCCTCAACCTCAACGGCGACATCAGCATCACGCCCAAGTGGAAATTCACTTTCTCCACAGGCTGGGACTTCACCAATCACGGTCTGTCGTACACCAACGTCAGCATCTACCGTGACCTGCACTGCTGGGAGATGCGTTTCAACTGGATCCCCATCGGCAGCTACAAGAGCTGGAACTTCACCATCAACGTGAAAGCCGCCGCGCTGAAAGACCTGAAGCTGACCAAGAAGAAGGACTACAGGGATAATTAGGCGTAGGGACGCACCGCGTGCGTCCGATATAAAGATACGCGATTAATGGCAATACAGATTCCGAGAAATTTATGTACTTTTGCAGGTCTGACTATCGGTACACTAATAGTGTCACTATCGGTACACCAATAGTAGCACTATTGGTACACTAATAGTTATACTATTGGTGCACTAATAGTGAGGTGGTGTATAGGCTTCTAATCAATCAATTCAATATCAACAATTTAAAATCAAAGTGAAATGGCTTTTTTCAGAGAACGTTTTGCAAAGCTGACCAATCTGTGGACGGTCAGTTCGGTAAGTGTCAGCCAGTATGGAACCAAGCGACTGGCCAGAGACATCGAAAAAGAATGTACGGTCAGCCATGCCGATATCATAGCGGTGCTCACTGCATTGCCTTCGGTGATGCGGCGCTACATGGCCGAAGGGCACTCCGTCAAATTGGAGGGCATAGGCTCATTCTATCTTGTCGTGCAATGCACAAAGACGGGCGTGGCGGACAGGAAAGACGTCTCCGCGAAACAGATTACCAACGTCAAGGTAAAGTTTCGTCCTGAGATGGAAGCTTCGGGACGAAAGGGTAAGCGTCGCAACGTGTTGGTGGCCGATGACCTGGAGTGGGTCCGCCTGGCCAGTCCCAAGAAGACTGTAGAGCAAGAAGAGCCCTAAGGCGGCGACAACCCGTTTTCAACCTAACACACATAGAATCCGTTTCGTTTTCGGAATTTCTTTCTATCTTTGCCGCGATTAATCACCTATATTTAATATTAATATCAATGAAAAAGCTCCTTACCCTTTTCCTCGCGTTGGCCATAGGTGTTGGCCTGAAGGCGCAATGCCCTCTCACGCAAGCCGTTGACTTTACGGCTACTGACTGTCACGGTACTGAAGTCCATCTGTTCGACATTCTCGACGCCGCAATATATAACCCACAAGTGGCCATCACCATCGACCAAGTCTTGGAGACCGAAGTCACAGCCACCTTCACGCCTAACGAGGATTGCGTTTCCTATGCCTACACGATGGCTACCGAAGCCGAAATCCAAGAATGGATGGCCCTTGCCGGTCTTGACCTTCCCGAATACCTTTGGAACTACGGTATTCCCAGCTCGGGAGTCATCTCAAACACCTTCAACGATTTGAACCCCGACACGGAATACATCATCTTCGCCGTGCCCGCCGACATTGACGGTAACCTTGGCGAGGTCGTCCAAGAGCCTGTCACTACCACGCCTGGCGGAGGCACCGACATCATGCCCGATTTCACCACCACCGACATCGACGGCAACGAAATCCACCTTTATGACATCCTTGATGCAGGTCAGGCCGTGCTGATTAACTTCTTCCTCTACGGCGACGAGTTAAGCGAGGCTGTCATGCGCGACATGGTTGAAGCCTACCACCTCTATGGCTGCAATGAGCACGATGTGTTCTTCATGGAAATCTCTCCCAACGGCCATGATAACGAATGCCAAAGCTGGGTGGAACAATTCCATGTAGAATATCCCACCATCAGCCGCGACGGTGGCGGCAACGACATCGCCCAAGACATTCCCGTAGGCTACTATCCCACCATCATGGTTATCCGTCCCGACCACACCTTTGCCAACCGCGACATCTACCCGCCTACGCTGGAATACATTATTAATGCTATGAATGCCGAAGGCTATGAGCAGTATCCTTGCATTGAAGAAACACTGACGTTAAGCGCCGACACACTTTATTTCCTCGATGAAGGATGGTATTCTTGGGAAGAACCTCAACAGTTGCAAGTCTCCAACTTCACGG